>Ga0180216_1000290_pt1 | contig 56182 bp, 46 predicted proteins | sample eDN3rd37CBELigMG_FD_128879 | JGI IMG/M metagenome (GOLD analysis project Ga0180216, IMG submission 128879) | Enriched Miracle-Growth compost microbial communities from Emeryville, California, USA - eDNA 3rd pass 37_C BE-Lig MG (version 2)... ...
CGGGCTTACTCAGAAAAATATGCCACTTCTACATGATATCTCCACCTTCTAAGGAAGTCGATGATTGAAAATCTAAGAATGAGTGAGTAAATGCGAGAAAACATTAATTTATAGTGGGAGGAAATGATGAATCAGCGAGCTTTTTTCTCATTCCGCAAGCCTGCTGATTGGAGCAGTGGAACGAGCTTTCATCTTGAAGGAGAGCACGATGGCTTGCAAATTGTACGTGAACGTATATATCGGCAAGTGAAACGAACGGTGATCCCCTTCTCCAATGATCAGGCTCAAATAAACGACATGGTATGTTCTGCTGATGGGAGATGGTATGCGCTCGATTCATCAGGCTCCATTTGGCGAACAGATCTAGTCAGCAAGCATATCGAGCTTGTTATGAAGGTTGATGATCGAAAGTATATGCCTAGCAAGCTGGCGGTACAAGACAATCGCTTGCTCCTGCTTTCTCAAGGGGAGGAGGGCAGCCTATTACAATGCTATGTGCTTGATCAAGGCCAGCTTAAATGGAGCAGCTCACAATGGTACGAAACACATTTCCACGGCTATGAGATGCTTGTGCTGGATAATGAAGAGGTCGTTGTTGTTGGTAAGCTTCCTAATCGCGAGAGTATCCAATTACTGCGCTTCGATGCAATTGGGATGCCAATTCTTAATATCGAATTGCCAGAGCCAGCTCAGCATGCGCCGATTGTCCTACAAGCTGCGCTTCCTGCTACTAATTATTTTATCGTTCAACAAGACATGCAGTATGCACTGATTGCTGATCGTAAAGGCAGAAGGATAATGAGCTGGGATATGCTAAGCAATCAATTTGTGTTGCTACCTTTGTCCATCCCTTATGATTCACTGCTCGATGTTGCCTATGAGCACGGAAGCTACTGGTTGCTGCTTAAGCATTCCTCCGGTAAAGGCTCACAGTTAATTGCCTTTGATCATCATGGACTGGTGCTGCGTAAAGGGGAGCTTGAGATTGCGACAGGAAGCTATTTATGTGGCAATCAGAAGCAGCTATTTATATGGAATGATGTTAAGCACGAGGTTTACACCATTACTCCACGCTTGGAAACAGCTTACTGGCGAGATATGTTAGGTCATACTGGGGTATGGATTAGCCATAGCTTAGACAGCAAGACATCAGGCACAGAGTGGCATAAGCTTAAGCTTCAAATGAACGCCCATCAGGATACAAGCTGGAATATTCGCTATTTCGCTTCGGATTCGTTGGAAGTTAGCCTTCCTCATGGCATTGAAAATCTAGATCACTATCTAGCAGACAGTAGCATTTCAATGATGGAAAAGCTAGGCGAGCTAGAAGGGATCTGGCAGAATACATTGCTTGATCCGGAAAATGCGTTGCTGCATGGTGCGGTCGGCAGATACCTATGGATTAATATTGAATTAATTGGTACAACGCATCATTCGCCTGTCATTGAAGGGTTAGAGATTTATTTTCCCTCTAGCTCTTATGTCGATGAATTGCCAGCAATTTATTTGCGAGATCCAGCATCCAAAGATTTTCTAGCGCGTTATTTAAGTATTTTTCAAAGTATGCTAGAGGAGACCGATCAGCATATCGCGTCTGCACCACGTACGTTAGAGCCAAGTCAGGTATCAGGACAAGCATTGCGATGGCTCTGCAAGTGGCTTGGTATTGAAGCAAATGATTACTGGTCGGAGGATCAGCTTAAGCAGCTGTTGGTTGTTGCGCCTAAGCTCTACAGCTTACGCGGTACAAGGTATGCGATCGAGACGGTTGTCACGATATTTACAGGTCATCGCCCAATTATTTTAGAGCATGACGATATTAAACCGCTCAAGGAAAATGCTGAACTAGGAGAAGTTGTTCAACGCTTGTACGCTGCGGACCCTCATGCCTTTAATGTGCTAGTGAAGGCTGAGCATGTAGACACCGAGCTTAAGCGTGTCACGTTGCAGCATATTTTGGATCAATTTAAGCCAGTCTTTTCAGTTTGTAAGCTTGTTATTTTGCAGCCATGGGTGTATATGGACCTGCACTCCTATCTAGGAATGAATACTGTGTTATCCGAGCCAACATTGTTAAAGCTGGATGGCCAATCATCAATGCCACATCACACGATTACGATTGATGTCGGACAAGATAATCGAATTGATAAGCATACAAGACTAGGGCTTAATTCACGCTTGGAATAAAGGGAAAAGAGGGATGAGAGGATGAACCGTGCCAGATATGTGCCGTTTGAAAGAAACCGTTACTTCTATGGGAAACTGTTGACTGTACGGGATTTTATGTCTGAGCAAACGTATAATGGCGATAAACGTCGTTTGGTTAATCGTTTGCTTCACGGCAGTGGTGTAGTGGCAGGCCTGCAAGTGGTTGCCGTCGATGACAAATCAATCTCCATTGGAACAGGTGTAGCGCTTGATGCGCTAGGCAGAGAAATTGTTGTCGCTTCCCCTGTTACGTTGAAGCTGTCTAATATTGATGGCTTTATGAACAATGATTATGCGAAAAATGTGTATCTTTGTATCGCATATGATGAGAAGGGCAAGGAGCCTGTACACACCGTTGCTGGTGGAGTTGGCGGCTCTGAGGAGGTTAGTGAGAACAATCGTATTTTGGAAACCTATCGCCTTTATTTAACGGATCAGCAGCCTGCAGCAGGCTATCAGGAACTAGATCAGCTTATGGAGGATAAATGGGTTTGGTATGATGATGGACAAGTTCGCATCTACCAGCATGCACCTCGCTATGTTAGCTATGGACAAAGCTTTGAAGTGAAGCTAACGATTGAAAAAACGTTACAGACTCCGCCGATTTCATTTCAATTTAAGCCGCAAATTGAAAACGGAGAAGTCATCGAAGGTGCAACAGATGGCGTTATTCAGTTTTTTGAACCAAGCGAAGGCAATGAAAGCTATTATACGAAAACCTTCAGCATTAAGGCAGCTTCCGCTCAAGAAGAAGTTTTCTCTAGCATCAATATTAGTACTGCATCTGGAAGTGCGAAGCTAACGATTGGTGATCGTACAATCTTTGATTTGTCCGTTGCCAAGCAGCAAATCTCGGTAAGTGAGCAGGCGCCTGTACAGCGTATTGTTGATGCGTACTTCTCACGTTCCTTAGATCAAGCCTTGCATGCACCAAGTGAGCCAGCTATTTATATTGCACAGATCAATATGCTGCAAATGGGTGCAAGCTATGTCATTGATCGAGTGATTCCTCAGCCATTTGACGATTATATTATGAATGCTAGTCTTCTCTATAAGCTGTTGCAGAAAGAAGCGTTGCAATGGTCAAGTGGTGTCCAGGCTGATCAGCGCGATGACGAGGAAGGGACGGAGAACGATAACACGATTCCTTTCCCAACAATCGAAGAGGAATTCGCTCGTATCCTGCCTCAGCCAGAGGAAGAAGTCGAGCAGCCAGATGTTGTAACTGGCGTTGTTGAAATTTCAATCGTTCCGCCTAAAAAGAAGAAATGGTATCATCGCAAGCAGCGCACCTTCTACTCTGAGGAAATTGCTCACGGGCTTCCGCAAAACAGTCCAGTGATGATTAGCTTGGCAATTTCTGATGAGGATGATATTAGCGAGGTTCCAGTTCCAGAAATGTGGAAGCGAAGCGATGCGATTATTTCAGGTGATGGCTCAATCTTCAACCAGACTGACCATGAATTGCAATATCCACGAGTGTCGCTGGCGCATGTTCAATATCCACGCAAAGGCACATTTGTGATTGGTCTGAAGCTGCTGCAAAAAACAGAGCGTTTGCGCTTAAGAGTTCGTTGGTGGGCAGCCAAAGCAGTTGCACAGGAGATAGCCGATACTGCAGCTGAGGAATTGGAAGCAGGGGCTCAGCATGTTGCTTCGGCTAAAGGATAAGTAAGCTTTATAGAATAAAACAAAAACCGTTAGCACTCTTTAATTGAGGCTAACGGTTTTTCATTTCACTCAGCTAATTAAACTAGTTTAACTCAACATAAGCATGAGTTGGTTTGTCGTCTTTATCAACAAAAATTTGATAGGTCATACCATCAACGGTGAATGTATAGTTGAGTTTTTGCTTTTGCAGCTTCACACGCTCAGGTTCATTGACCGCTCGTTGCTGCAGTTCTAGGAAAAATTGCTCAAGTACTTTGCCTTGTGACATAGTGATCTCCTGCAACGTATATTCTTCAGCTGAAGAATTAGCTTGATAATACGTAAAGCTTAAACTCAGCTGAGGATAGCTTAGTGTAATGGTTTGAGCTGTAACAGCACCAGCTGGTTCATCTGGAATCGTTGCTGGGTCTGTGCTAGTGCTTGGCTCGTCTTCGACTGTAGTATCCTCTGTTGCTGTATCTTCTGCGCTCTCAGCTTGTTCCTCAGTCGAGCTCTCCTTATCGTCAGTTACTGGAATATCATCAGTGATTGTTCCAGAGAGCTGTACGATACGATAACGAGAGCTATCCGATCCATCATTGTGTTGTACTGATGCTAGACCTGCTAATGTCTGGATGGAGGTAGAATCTAGCTTGACGGTCGGATTCTGTGTAACGTTGACAGCTTGTGAACGTGCGATGGCATTATTTTGCGACGAAGCTTGAGACGTGGCCACGTCACTAGAAGCTATCGACGCTACCGGTGCTTGTGCAGAGGTCGGATCAGGAGTGCTCTGCACAGTCGCAGGCTTCCCTAATAGCTCCTCGCGCTGACTATAGCTGAGATTTACAAGCTCATTGAACTGCATATAATCATTTTCAAAATAACCGATATAGATTAGCTTAGTGCCGTCCTCGTACCACTTACCTAAACCATTAAGCTTGCCATACTTAAAGCTGCCTTCGTATTCCAGCAGTCCGTCCTTATTGAATTTCTGACCATTGCCATGATATTGACCAGCTTGAAAGCTTCCTGTATAAACGGTTTTCCCACTTGAATCCAATAAGGTACCCTGACCTTGATATCGATCAGAAAAGAACTGACCCTCGTATTTGACATTGCCATCCTCAAAATACTCTTTACCTTGACCAGTACGCTTACCATTATTATACTCGCCTTCATAGTTAATAAAGCCGTTATCAAATAACATTTTGCCCGAGCCATGGAAGTTACCGTTAAGAAACTGGCCTTGATAAACAATAGAACCGTCGGCTTTGTACAATGTACCACTACCAGCGTATACACCGTTATTAAATTCGCCCTCATATTGCAAATTGCCCTGTTTATCATAGTTTCTGCCTGTGCCATGAGGCACACCAGCTTTAAAGCTGCCTTGATGGCTTGTCGTACCGTCGTTACTATATAGAATTCCTTCGCCTTCATAGATTCCGTTCACGAAGGCGCCATCATATAATAGCTGGCCTGCTGGACTATATTGCTTACCAGCAATTAGCTGTCCCTGCTTAAAGGTTCCTTGTTCAATCAGCACACTGTCTGAGTTATACAGCTTGCCTTCACCGTCATAGCTACCAGCTACAAAGCTGCCTTCATAGACAAGCTTGCCGTCTGGGTTATACAGCTTGCCAGCACCGTTATATAAACCTTGGGCAAAGCTACCCTCATATTGTACATTACCCTGCTCATCATATAGCTTACCCTTGCCTTCATATAGACCATTGGCTAGCTCACCTTCATAAATGAGCTGCTTATTTTCATCGCGCAGCTTCGCTTTTCCTGTGTAGGTAGGCGCTGCACCCTCCTGTGAAACGGTGATCGTTGGTGCACGATTGAGCCATTTGTTAACGAACTTAGGCGGTTTAATAAAGATGAAAAAGTATAAAAGTAGCAGTACGATAATGACGATAACAACGAGCTTTTTAGATATGTAATAATTGCCGACTGCAAAATAGCTTTCCTTTGTGATTTCCTTTTGCCCTAAAATTTCTTTAAACTTTTTCTTAATCCATTTGGCTAATAGCTTGGGCCAGCTTTTGGCGCGCTTGAGCGGCATTAGAATGCGCTTTTTAATAGGGTTAACAAAAGGCATTATTATTTTTTCAATCATGCTTAATAGCTCCTTCGTACAAATCCAAACATAGCATGATTCTGGCGCTATGGGACTTGAACTGTGAATTGACCTGGGGTTGTAACAGAAATAACTCCACCATAGGCGCACATGCATTTGGAGTTATTATTGAGTGCTGGGAAATTCCCAATTAATACAGTGGGAGAGCCGGGAACCCATGGAGCTGTGGTGACAGGAACGCAAGGCATTGGCGTCAACACGCCAAATGCAGCTGCTGTAGCGCTTGCAACCGTTGGATTAGCTAGTGAATTACACATTCCAAAAGGGAGAATGTTGACCATCGGTTTATTGTCCATAATCGTCGCGGCTGGGAGGCCTGTCATTACTCTATTATTAGGCAATACAGTTAATACACTCGGCGCTACTCCAAATGAACATTGGAGACTAGCTCCGCCACAAACAAGCTGTCCGATCGTAATCACCTTATTTACAATTTATTAGTTTATATCTTAATGCTTTTGAAGCCAATCATGATTGAGGAGGGAATCTATTAATATTGTACTATTTATCGACAAATGCAGCAATAATATTACTTTTGATTACACACAACTGCCTATGAATATAGTAAAATAAAAAAGGAAAGTCTTGGTCTATTTCTCCCAAAATAAATAAGTGATGTCTGTATTGGAGAGTTTACATGAAAACTAAATTAACGCTGCTCTGTTTAACAATTGTTGTATGCGGTATTGCGCTGTTTACGATGCGAGATTCGGCAACTCTGCATCCTTTTCAACGCGTAGAAAATTTGAATATGCTGTCAGGGGCTGCGATCGATGAACAGCAGTCAGTATATGTCATTGCCGATTCCAAAAAGACGCTACATAAAATCGATGCTGATGGTAATCTTGTTTACACAGTATCAAGCAAGCTAGACTCTAACACGGGTAATACTTATTTATTTAACGACGTAACGACAGATCTTGAAGGCAATGCCTACGCGCTTATTACTGTTCTTGATCAATATGGCTTAATGGTGTCACGTGAGCACATTATGAAAATAGACAAGAATGGCTCAAGCAAGAAAATTCTTTATACTTCGCTTATTGGTGAAGATGAGTACCTAATGCGTGTTGGACGTATACAGAGCTTACAGGTTGAAGATGAGCAGCTTACTTTCTTTAGTCGGTTCAAGCAATCAGCTACTTTGCAAAGTATAGGGCTTAATAACGTAGGGCAGCAGCCTACGGAGCTTGCTACTTTTGAGCTGCCTTCTGATCGCTATCTGAAAGAAGTAAGTGGCCTTTCTCCCACTATAGTCACTACGAAACAAGGTTATTTGTTATCCTACCAAGATGAACGACCTCAGCAGCTATTTCCTAACGGTAGTGAGCCTACGTTACATTTTCCTATTGAAATTGAAGTGAACACGCAAGGACATGTTTATTATGTCGATTCACATGACAATGCTATTAAAGTACTGACTCCGGAAGGAACAGGCTCTAGAATAGATAGCTTTATAAGTATCCAACAATTAGTGCAGGCAAGAGCTGATATAGGATGGGAAAGTTTGAACAATGTATCAGTGCATGGGGATCAAGTTATAGCGACCACGCTTGGCGCAGTTGCTGTATTTAATTCAGCAGGAGAGCTGCAGCAAGCGATAGACAGCTATCACTATAACGGTGCGCATTTTGTTAAACGTATATTGTTTTGGGTTATAGTAATCGGGCTAGCGTTGCTATTACTGTATACGCTGCGGTTTATTTACATTGATATTTTACAGCGCAAATTATTTATGGTATTAAAGCAGCTGCTTATTGTTATTCCGATGCTTGCGCTTTGTATGACATGGTTGAGCATTACGGTGTACAAAACCTTTTCTGCAGAGCTTAAGGAGGATACATTTAGCCAGCTTAAAATTCTTGCTGCCAACGGAAAATATCTAATCGATGGTGATATGCTAGAGCAAATTAATTCGCCGCGAGATTATCGTGGTGAACCATATTCGAAAATAAAAGAACAGCTGAACGAAGTATTTCCACGCGTAAGCAATGAATATGATGGTCTGTACAATACAATTTATCGTTATATGAACGGGAATATTTATGTGGTGATGGACGATGATGATAGCGTCACAATGTTTCAGCCGATCGAGCCAACGGAAAGCGATGAGCTAGTGATTGCTAATGGGACGGTGGCGTTAGGCGAGCTCGCTGATGAGTCGGGCAACTGGCTGTTTGCATTAGGGCCGATCTACAATAGCAAGGGTGAGCTTGTAGGGATCTATGAAACCGGTAAAGATATGGTATCTATTACAAGCAGTAATATGGCGTTGCTTAAAGAGATTATTAAAATTGTGCTGTGGATCAGCTTAGTGCTGGGTGTTGTTATAACAATTATGACGGTATACTTCCTATCGTCCATTCGTAAGCTGAGAAGAAGCGTAAATCAGATCGCAGACGGGGAATGGAATATCGAAGTAGCGATTCATTCTAGAGATGAAATTGAAGAGCTTGGCGAGCGCTTTAATATGATGGCTACAGCGATTAGAACGTACGTTCAAGAGGTTACCCAGCTAAGCAATGCTTATTTCCGCTTCGTACCTCAGCAATTTCTTAAAGTGCTGGGCAAAAGCAATGTTTCCAATGTTGAGCTAGGTGAGCAGCAAACGAAGCATATGACGATCCTAGTATGTAATATGCGACAGTTCCATGAGCTGTCTGGGACGATGAGTACGAAGGATAACTTTACCTTTATTAATTCCTTGCTGAAGCAGCTAGGGCCAGTTATTCGTGAGCATGGTGGATTTATTAGTCGTTACCTAGGTCCGGGCATGCTTACGATGTTTCCGAATCATACGAATTATGCGATTAGAGCTGCTTTTCATTTGAGGTTAGCGCTAAACAGCTTTAATGAACAACGACAGCAACAGGGCTTATCTCCGATCGAGCTAGGCATTGCCATTCATTCCGGCGATGTTATGCTAGGTATTATTGGGGAAGAGCAACGTCTAGAGGGTAGCGTTATTTCTAACCATGTTGAACTAACATTAGATTTGGAGAAATTAAGTGAGCGTCTAGGTGTGGCCGTATTATTAACGGAGCAGGCTAGAGATGCGTTAGAAGTAGCACGTGCCGAGCATTGCCGTCACCTAGGCTGGATTGAAATCCCGACAAGCGATAAGCCGATTCGATTGTATGATTGGTATGAAGCGGATGAGTCGCATGTACGTCAGCTAAAGATGGAGACGAAGAAGGTCTTTGAAAAAGCGATTGAGGATTATCGTAGCGGACGTTTTTATGATGCAAGAGAGGGCTTTGTATATGTAGTGAAACGTAATCGTTATGATTTGGCAGCAAAGCTTTACTTCTTCGCAAGCGATCAATACTACCAGGATGGCGTACCGGAAAACTGGAATGGCTCGCTCCGTATTATGTAAGTTGACTGCTAGCATTGGAAACGTCATATATTCATCGTTGATAAGTTGACATCGGTTATGTGAGCAGAACAATGCGTAATTTAATATTTTTAAGCATCTCATGTTTAGTTACTTGGAACCTCCCTAAAACGGAGGTTCTTATTGTTTATTTACAATAAAAGTAAGCATCACTATGAAATAAAATGAATGATGATTGTGCCATTTTAATGTAAACTATGTAATAGAGACATGAAGGCGTATAATAGGAAGGAACATAGAAAGGGAGTATGAATATGGTACCAATTCAAAAGCCTTTGATTCAAGAACAAATTAACGCGTTAGCTAATACGCCCTTATATATTCATCTTGAATTAACGATGGGAGCATATGCTACGCATCGTGACAGCAGTAAACACCCTGCTGCAAACTTTATTCGTAACGCAGTTATTCAATATTCGCACGGATCCATCGAAGGCAAAGGCCCTTACCGTGTTGGCTTGAAGCTAGATCACGGCTGGGTATATACAGAAGGACTTACTCATGTAGTTGAGGATGAACAAGGAAGACTTGTGATGTCAGGGCTGGATGGTGAGGGTAAACTTGTAGTAGCACTACAATTAAGCAAAACTCCATTTTAGATGAAGTCAAATTATTGGAAGAGGATGTCAACTAGTTGGACTTTGATGACGATGTGGAGCGCTGTAGCATAGTCGACGGCGAATCTTGAACGCTAGCGAAAATTCCGCTGCTCACGTACCTACTTCGTACGCTGCGCTGCTCGTTTTCTACTAGCGTTCAAGCTTCTTGGTCCTGAAAGCCCAACAATTTGACTCTTATTGGAAGATGAAGTCAAATGATTGGACTTTGATGACGATGTATTGCGATGTAGCATAGTCGACGGCGAATATGCCACTCATCGGGAGCCTGCGGTGCTCACGTACTAAAAGCGTACGCTGCGCTCCTCGTTCCCTAGCTTCGTGGCATCTTCTTGGTCCTGAAAGCCCAACAATTTGACTCTTATTGGAAGATGAGGTCAAATGATTGGACTTTGATGACGATGTTCTGCGTTGTGGTGGACTCGACGGCGAAGCTTGAACTCACCCGAAATTTCCGGTGCTCACGTAGGTCTATCTACGCTGCGCTCCTCAATTTCTAGCTTCGTTCGATCTTCTTGGTCCTGAAAGCCCAACAATTTGACTCTTATTGGAAGAGGTAAGTCAAATTATTGGACTTTGATGACGATGTATTGCGATGTAGCTTAGTCGACGGCGAATCTTGAACGCTAGCGAAAATTCCGCTGCTCACGTACCTACTTCGTACGCTGCGCTGCTCGTTTTCTACTAGCGTCCAAGCTTCTTGGTCCTGAAAGCCCAACAATTTGACTCTTATTGGAAAGAGGTAATTCAAAAAGCAAGCCTTTGATGACGATGAACGCTCGCTGTTTCTTTTTTCTCCTCCACTGCCTTGCGACAAAGTCGTCGAGAAAAAGAAACAGCTCGCTAGGTAAAAGGGCTACAAAGCATAACAAACAAAAACTACAAAGCTTGCCAATCAAAGAAAATTACAGCGAAGCCAATCCATGCTCGATAAGCGACTTTTTCTGCAGGCAAGTGGAGCGCATGAGTATGGATTGGCGGATCGCTGATAAGGGGGAAGATTATGTTTGAACGTATATTGGTCGTATTGCCTCATCCGGATGATGAAGCATTCGGGATGTCAGGTACATTAGCGAAGTTTATATCAGAAGGTGCGCATGTGACATACGCTTGCCTTACGCTAGGGCAAATGGGGCGTGCACTTGGTAAGCCGCCAGTTGCTAATCGGTTGACTTTACCAAGCTTACGTAAGCAAGAGTTGATTGAATCCTGCAGAGCAATTGGGATTCAAGATTTGAGGATGCTAGGTTATCATGATAAGACGATTGAATTTGAGCCGAAAGAAGCTTTAGATGCTGTGATGAACGAGCTAATTGAGGATGTAAAACCTAATTTAGTGTTAACGTTTTTCCCAGAGTATAGTGTTCATCCTGATCATGATGCGACTGGAGCATCCGTTATACGAGTACTCGAAGGAATGCCTGCAGCGTCACGACCAGTTACTTGGTGCGTAGGCTTTGCTCACAATATGGTTGAAGATAATGGTGAGCCAGATGTGGAAATCGATATGAGTGATTTTATAGAAAATAAATATAAATCTCTTGCTGCACACGCTACTCAATTTCAAATTAGTGAAATGTTCGGAGATATGGACATCAAATCTGACGAAGTGAAGGAGCGTTTTGGCAAGGAGCGTTTCTGGACTTATAAATTTGAAAACTAATGAAGGAGCAGCCAATGAACAAACCCGTAACGATTAAAGCATACAAGTATGGCAATCGGCTGCACTATGAATGGCAAGCGGAAATTATCGAGCAAACAGAGCAGTACGTGATGGTGCTATGTCGTGCAGAGCGGAAATTTATTCATCATACGAAGGGTAAAGTGTTTACTATGCCGTATCCTTCCCTAGAGGTCTTTTACTTCGATCAATGGTATACGGCTGCGATAACGTTTCAAGCGCCTGAACGTCTTATGTATTATTGTAATATTGCAATGCCTGTGAAGCTTGAGAACGATGTGCTCTCTTTTCTTGATCTTGATCTTGATTATTTGAAAGAGCCTGATGAGGATTGGAAAGTAGTCGATCGCGAGGAGTTCGAGAAGCATCAGCAGCTATTGGGCTACTCTGAGGAATTAATTCAGAAGGTAGAGTTAGGCTTGCAGCATTTACAGGAAAAAGTAGCAGCGAAGCAATTTCCGTTTGACGGGAGCCTTAACTATAGTCTGCTAGAGAAGCATCTATACAGTAATGTGCATCTCAAGAAATAAGAGAGCTTGCATTAAAAGTAAAAGCGTACGTTTGACCCCAGTGTCGCTGGCAACAGTTAGTAATGTAACTAAATGTTGCGATGCGCGATGAGCAGTCAACGTACGCTTTTTCATTATTATTTTCACCTGCAAATGAGAAAGCATATCTGTAGCAACAGCAGTCTAAGCTTAGCTTTCTGCCTCAACTGGTCGTACCTTATCCTCTTCCAATGCTTGCTGCGTATGGAATGCTGTCAGATCATCCTGCACGCTTATCGGAGCCAGTGGGGAACCATAACGATGTGCGGAGCGGATTATAAGGTGACCTGCAACCGGTGCAGTTAAAAATACAAACACGATCCCAAGCAGCATTCTAATACTAGATACGCCGTGTGTAAAGAAAAAGTAAATAAATGCCCCTAACAATATAGACAATATTCCGAGTGTAGCACTCTTAGTTGTCGCATGCGCTCGATTGTATACATCAGGCAAGCGTAGCAGTCCAAAGGCACTTAATAGGCTCATTGCTGTACCAAATAATACGAGGATCGCTACGATCCACTCAATCACCGCGTTTCCGCCCAATGACGACACCCCTTTCCATATATCTGCTTAAAGCAATCGTGCTTAAAAAAGCCAAAATGCCAATAAGCAGTATCGTTTCTAAATAAGCATGTGAGTCGAGATATATAGAAAGCGCAGCAACAATTCCGATCACGATATAGCCAATTGAATCAAGTGCAAGTATGCGATCATGAACAGTTGGCCCTTTAATGATGCGATACAATGTTAGCAGTAATGAGATAGATAGTAAAAACATAGCAATGAGCATAACTGTATTAAGCATTATCGCATCACCTCAATAATTGCATTTTCGAATTTACGTTTAGTTTTTCGAATATTATTATGAAAATCATCAGCATCCATAGCATGAATATACATCACTTTTGACTGTTGATCTATTTCCATAACAACAGAACCCGGAGTTAGAGTGAGCAGCGAAACAAGCAAGCTAATTTCAAAGTCACTTTCTAATATCGTCTCCGAACGGTAAATGCCAGGCTTAATTTTCAAATTAGGACGTAAAATTTCTTTTAATACTACAATGCTGGATTTGAAAAGCTCAACAATGAACAACCAAAGTAGCTTCACGATCGAGATGACCTTTTTTCCGTAGAATGGGGCGTTGAACGAGCGTCTCATCGAAAGAATGATTAAGAAACCGATGAAATAGCCAACTGTAAAGTTAACAACATCCCAGCTTTCCTTGAGCAGCATCCACGTAATGGCAATTAACAAATTGATTAATATTTGAGTGGTCATTGATTTTCACTTCCCTTTTACTTAGGTTGAATCAAGGACTAATTTTCGTGAGAACGGCCTCGATATACAGACTTGGATTTACCATAACCTCCGTTGCTTGTGCGATGTAAGGATTCACCCATTCCGCGCCAATTCCTAAGGCGAAGAGCGATGCTACAAGAATTGTACCAGGCAACAATGCACTTTTTCCTGTAGAATACTCTTGTCCCTCGCTCATTAGCGTTTCACCCCAGAAGCTATGAATAAAGATTTTAAGCACGGAGTATAGCACCATTAAGCTCGTTAATAGCCCGATAATCGATACTGCCAGTTCACCTGCAGAGAGAGCTCCTTGCAAGATTTTAACCTTACCGACAAAGCCACTTAACGGAGGAACGCCTGCTAAAGCTAGAACCCCGATAAAGAAGAGCCAGCCAAGCAAAGGTCGGAATAGAATTAAGCCGCTAAACTCTTTAAGCTTATCTGTACCGAAAATATTAATAATAGCTCCACCCGTTATAAAGATAAGCGCTTTGGAAAGCATATCGTGAATGAGGTAATAAAATGACCCGCTAAGGGATTGCTCAGTCCCAACAGCTAACCCAAACAGAATAAAGCCGACGGATATAATGACATTGTAGGCGAGAATCTTCTTAATCTCCCAATGAGAGACCGCACCTAATGCTCCTAAAATCATCGTAATGGCGGCCATCCACAATATGACGGTATGAGTAATCTCAGGCTGATGATAGAACATCAATGTAAATGTTCGAATGACCGTGTAAACCCCGACCTTCGTTAACAACGCTGCAAATAGAGCAGCTACTGGAGGGGAAGGTGCACTGTACGAGCCTGGCAGCCAGTAAAAGAGTAACAGTCCTGATTTTAAGCCAAATACAATTAAGTAAAGGAAGCTGATCGCCGTCAGCAGGCCGTCTTGTCCTACCTCAGCAATTCGCTGAGATAGATGGGCCATATTCAGTGTTCCTGTAGCTGCGTATAGATAAGCAGTAGCGATTACGAACAGCGTAGAGGATACAACATTAATGAGCACATACTTAATCGATTCGCGAAGCTGGATTTTTTTACCGCCCAGTGCAATAAGCACATAGGACGCAATGAGCATGACCTCAAAGAAAACAAATAGGTTAAATATATCTCCTGTTAGGAAGCTACCGTTAACACCAGTAACTAGAATTAATATCATCGGATAGATGAAATGCTTTTTATGTCCCATTTCAATCGATTGAAAGCCATAGAGTAAGCACATTAGGCTTACAAAGCAAGCGACTGTCACTAAAATAAGCGACATCATATCACCAACGAGCACAATGCCGTAAGGGGCAGACCATCCGCCTAGCTCTAGCACTAGGATATGCTCGGTGGACACATAATAAATGTTATACAGTGAAATACCAATCGTAATGAGAAGACTCAGCACAGTAAGCCACTGCTGAAGCTTGATGCGATCACGTACAAAGACGAGCACCATCGCAGTCAAGAGTGGAACTATAATCGGATAAATTAACAGATTACTCATGCGATTCTCCTCTCAGTTTTTTCATGTTGTCTGTTCCAAGCTCGATATATGTGCGATAGCCTAGCACAAGCAATAGCGCCGTTAAAGCAAAGCTAATAACGATCGACGTTAGAATAAGTGCCTGAGGAATCGGGTCAGTATAGACATCGGTACGCTCACCTAGCAATGGAGCACCGCCTCGCTTCAACCCATTAATCGCCATCAGCATCATATGCGTAGCATGGCTAAACAACGTTAAGCCTAGCACAATTCGCAAAAAGTTTTTATTCAAAATGAGGTACGTCGCAATCGTGAACAGAATACCAGACAGAATGATTATTAAAGTTTCCATTAGATGTCGTCCTCACTTATGCTCGTAATTATTGTCATCGTTGTGCCGACTACACACATATATACGCCTAAGTCGAAGATCATAGCGGTTGCCAGCTCCGTCTTACCAAGAAACGGAAGATCGAAGTAATTAAAGGTTTGAGACAAAAAGGGTACTCCCAGTACTAGCGAACCGACACCAGTTAATACAGAAACAAGCACACCTGCAGCAGCTAGCTTCTTAAAATCGACCGGAATTACCTCTCGAACCGTCTGTAAATCAAAAGCTACATATAGCAGAACTAGCGCAGATGCAGTAATTAATCCACCAATAAACCCGCCGCCAGGATTATGATGCCCAGCAAACAGCACATAAATCGAGAAGGTCATAATAATAAAGACGAGAATTTTCGTTGCAGTCTGTAAATAAACGTCTGTAAATTTCATATATTATTCATTCCTCCCTGCAGAGCGAAGTTTAATAAATGTGTAAATTCCTACCCCCGCTGAGAACAATACGACAATTTCCAGCATCGTATCGAAGGCACGGAAGTCAACGAGAATAGCGTTAACGATATTTTTCGCACCAGCGAGCTTATAAGATTCTGAGAAGTACTCAGCAATCGGATCAAATACACGATAGCCATATGCGGACAAGCCCATAAGCGTTAACGTTAATCCCACACCAACAGCAATAATCGCATTAGTTAGCTTGAATTTAATCGATTCTATATTTGCTTTCATCTTCGGCAAGAAGTAGAAGCAGAGCAGGAATAACGCAGTTGAAATCGTCTCTACGACTAGCTGAGTTAGCGCTAGGTCAGGCGCTCGGAAAATAACGAAATACAATGAAATCGTAAAGCCGATAACCCCAACTCCCATAATCGACATTAAGCGCGACTTAGCGAATAGAATGAATATCGCAGCGATGACTGTAGCGATCGCAATGACGAGCTCATACCATTCAATTGGCGAGTCCTGTGAAGTATCTAATATAAATGAGCCAGTGCCGAACAATGTTGCGAGCACAAGAATAATCATAAAGCCGAAAATATAGCTCAAATAATGCGTTGTTGATCCTGTCATATACGCCTTTGTAACCTTCGTTGCAAACTTCTCCATATTAACAAGTGCTTTGTCATATAACGTAAACAAGCTTAGACGCTTAGGTATTAACTCAAAGAGAGGTGTTTTCCACTTATCAATTTTGAGAAATAGAAAAATACCGATAATGATAATACCAATCGTCATCAATAGTTCAAGGTTAGGACCGTGCCAAGCTGCAACATGCGTATGCCAATCACTATGCTTCGCAAACAGCTGTGGCGCCATTCCCTTTACCGTAGGCTCTAGTATCGACGTTGTAACCAGCCCAGGGAAGAAGAATAGGGCAATCGCAAGAATCGACAATAGGGCAGGTGACGCTAGCATGCCAAATGGTGCTTCATGCGGCTTGCGCTCTAGTAGCTCTGCATGGTACGTGCCTGTGAACGATTTGAAAATAATAATCATACAGTAGATGAAAGTGAAAATACTCGCAATCCAAGCAATGACAGGAATAATCGCCATCCACGAGCTAGAATGCTTAGTCAGTTCAACTAAGCTTGTAAAAAACATCTCCTTACTAATAAATCCGCTAAATGGCGGTAATCCAGCCATTGAGAATGCGCCAATCACCGTTAATGTAAAGGAAATCGGCATCAAGTGAAGAATGCCTCCAAGCTTACGAATGTCACGTGTACCTGTTTCATGGTCCAGAATACCGACCATCATAAACAGACTTCCCTTAAACACAGAGTGATTAATAAGATGGAAGATACCTGCTACCAGTGCTCCCGCGAATACAAGACTATGCTCCTCGTAGCCTGCATTTAAGGCAAGTGATCCAACGCCAAGCAACGTCATAATAAGACCAAGCTGGCTGATTGTTGAGAAGGCGAGCAATGCCTTTAGGTCGTACTGCTTAAGTGCGTTGAAGGAGCCCATCGTTAATGTAATCATACCGACGATAATGATCGTCCAGGACCATTCCAGCAGTACTCCAAAGATCGGTGTTAATCGTGCTACGAGATAGACCCCTGCTTTAACCATCGTCGCTGAGTGCAAATAAGCACTAATTGGCGTAGGAGCTTCCATAGCATCTGGTAGCCAAATGTGAAACGGAAACTGTGCTGATTTCGTAAATGCACCTAGCAGTACAAAAAACATCGCAGGTATGAACAAGGAGTGTGATAACAAGCTATCGCCAGAAGCGATAATTTCACGAATGCTAAATGTGTCGGTAATCACATACAAGATGATAAAGCCAAGCAGCATCGAGAAGCCGCCAGTCATCGTAATGTACATTGCCTTTTGCGCGCCGTATCGTGATCTTTTACGCTGATACCAATAAGCGATCAATAGGAATGAAGATACGCTAGTAAGCTCCCAAAAGCTATATAACACCATCAAGTTATCAGATAACACAGATCCAAGCATTGCTCCCATGAAGAGCATTAGATATGCATAAAACAGGTTAAGGCGTTCACGATCCTTCGATAAATAAAATATCGAGTAGAGCACGACGAGTGAGCCAATACCCGTAATTAACAAAGCGAATAGCAGAGAGAGGCTATCCAAGTAAAGTGAAAAATGAATACCAATCGAAGGAATCCATGGGATCGATACGATGGTGGGCTCGACTGCCTCATTAATGGAGAAGTACCGAATAAAATAAACAAAAAGTGTTACTGGTACGAGTAAGGCTATCCATCCCGTATGTATAGCACGGGTGTATTTGTATAATAATGGAATAATAATTACAAATACAAAAGGCAATAAAATCGCTAGATGTAAAGTCGACAAATTTGCTTCCTCCTTTGTTAATTTCTATTAATTATACAGCATGTCAATTGACAACAGCACCCCGATTATGTAGGCTTAATCTATTATTATAATGAGGTGAATTCAATCATGAAGACTACAGGTGTGAATGAATGCATATTGGTCTGTGTTTATTATGGACCAAATGGCGAAAGGCTTATTCGACGCGGTGGTAAGCTTGCTACAATGCTAGAATGCCCGCTTTACGTGCTAACTGTCGATTCTCAACCTGAGGATGAATGGGATATTGAGAAAATTCATTACATCGCTGCTTGGAGAAAATTAGCTCGTGAGTACGGTGCAGAATTTATCATTAAATACAATGAAAAACGATCAGTTGCCAAGGTAATCGGTGAACTTGCAGTTGAGAAAAAGATTACTCAAGTTGTACTTGGTCAAACGGCCCAAAATCGTTGGGAAGAAATAACGAAGGGATCATTTGTAAACGTATTACTTAATGAAATACCATTCGCTGATTTGCATATCATCTCTGTTTCTCGTGATCTTAAAAATGTTGATCAGTTTTATGAGAAAGGCATTCGTGCATATTTACTAAAAACAGACGAAGGTTATCAATTAACATTTAATCATACCCAACACGCGATCTATGAAGGGATTTTTTATAAGGAAGTCGGTACAGACTTCAACAACGGATTATTTAAGTTTCTTAAGGATGACGAGATGCTCGAAGTCAGAGTCAAAGATGATTTAGTTAAGGATATAAATGATCGGGTTAATATATAAACATTAGACTTAGTTATCGTTAGAAAAGTCGCATCGTAACTTTATACGTATGCGGCTTTTTTATGTTTCATTTTTTTGAAATCTATTCTGCATAAAAGATGTCTCTACAGGAGAACCTTTTCACATAGCTAACAAAATTAGCTTTCACATCGGTTCCAAAAAAAGTAATTGTTAAGTTGGAGCTTCTGTGATAATATTATAGCCATTGAAATCGTTTTCGGTAACGTTACCGAAAAGTTTTTCGGTAACTGTTTACAGATAATGATTTCTTAGTAATTATTTTTAGGGGGATTTACAGATGAAAAAGCTAAACAAGTCGTTAAGTGTACTACTGATGGTTTCATTATTGTTTATTGCAGCTTGCTCTAACAATAATGAAAAAGCTTCAAACGGTGGCGACAACAGTTCTAAAGGCGGTAAAGAGTCGATTTACTTTCTGAACTTTAAGCCTGAAATCGCTGAGGTTTACAAGCAAATCGCAAAAGATTATGAAGCTGAAACTGGTGTAGAGGTAAAAGTTGTTACTGCAGCTGCTGGTAGCTATGAAACAACACTAAAATCAGAAATCGCAAAATCTGAAGCTCCAACCATTTTCCAAATTAACGGACCAATTGGTTATAACGCTTGGAAAGATTACACGCTTGATCTAAAGGATACAAAATTATATAGCTACCTTTCTGATCAAAGCTTAGCAGTTACTGAAGGTGAAGGCGTATATGGTATTCCATACGTTGTTGAAGGCTACGGTATCATTTACAACAATGCAATTATGGAAAAATACTTTGCATTGCCTAACAGAGCAACAACTGTAAATTCTATGGAAGAAGTAACAAACTTCGATACATTGAAAGCAGTAGTTGAGGATATGCAAGCGAATGCTTCTGAGCTAGGCATCAAAGGTGTATTTGCTTCCACTTCTCTAGCAGCTGGTGAGCAATGGAGATGGCAAACGCATTTGGCTAACCTACCGTTATTCTATGAGTTTAACGATATGGGTAAAGACAACACGGTTGTAGCTGGTCTAGAAGCTAATGAAATTCAATTTACTTACGGTAACAACTTCAAAAACATTTTTGATCTATACATCAACAATTCAACTGTAAAACCGACGCTACTTGGTTCAAAATCTGTTTCTGATTCAATGGCAGAATTTGCACTTGGTCAAGCGGCAATGGTTCAAAACGGTAACTGGGCTTGGAACCAAATTGCTGAAGTAGGCGGCAACGTTGTAAATGAAGAAGACATCAAATTCTTGCCTATCTACACAGGTGTTGAAGGTGAAGAGAAGCAAGGTCTTGCAATCGGAACTGAAAACTACTTGGCAATTAATAGCAAGGTTTCTGAAGCAAAACAACAAGCATCCATCGAGTTTTTAGAATGGTTGTTTAGCAGTGAAAAAGGTAAAGCTTATGTAACGAATGAGCTTGGATTTATTCCTCCATTCAACACATTTAACGAAAATGAGAAGCCTGCTGATCCGCTTGCAGCTCAAGTTATGGAATGGATGAATAAAGATACAATCGCAGTAGCGTGGACATTTGCAGCATTCCCAAGTGAAGATTTCAAAAATGAATTTGGTGATGCATTGCTTGAATACGCTCAAGGCTCTAAAACATGGGAAGAAGTATCAGCAACTGTTGTTGAATCTTGGAAAAACGAAAAAGCGAAGTAGTCTATAGCGGTAGCTTGTCTATGTCACTATACAGCCTTGATGTATAGTGACATAGCTTGTTACTAATGCTGTGTAGAACAGGAGACAAAGACATGCAAAAGATGATAAAGAAATATTTTGCCCTCTTTGCTTTACCGACATTGCTGGCTTTCATAGTGGCTTTTGTTGTGCCATTTGTTTTAGGTGTATATTTGTCCTTTACGGAATTTACGACTGTAACAGATGCAAAGTGGGTTGGATTAAGTAATTACGTAAAAGCATTTCAAGATAAAGATTTTTTGAACGCATTATGGTTTACGGCTAAATTTACAGTTGTTTCAGTGATCTCTATTAACGTGTTGGCATTTTTGCTTGCGCTATTACTAACGAAAAAAGTGCTCGGTACTAACGTGTTCCGCACCATGTTTTTTATGCCGAATTTGATCGGTGGTATCGTGCTAGGATATATATGGCAATTAATTATTAACGGTGTGCTTTATAAGTTTGATGTGACACTAACATCAAGTGCTAGTTATGGATTCTGGGGACTAGTTATTTTGATGAACTGGCAGTTAATCGGTTATATGATGGTTATCTATATTGCAGGGATTCAAAACGTACCGAAGGAGCAGCTTGAAGCTGCAAAAATTGATGGTGCATCCAATGGTGTTATTTTACGCAAAATTATTTTTCCATTAGTTATGCCTTCTGTTACGATTTGCTTGTTCTTGACGATTTCTAACTCGTTTAAGCTGTTCGACCAAAACTTGGCACTTACAGCAGGTGCGCCATCTAAGCAAACTGCGATGTTGGCGTTAGATATTTTCAATACCTTCTACAGTAAAGCTGGCTTTGAAGGTGTAGGTCAAGCGAAGGCTGTTATGTTCTTTATCATGGTTGCACTAATTGTTGTTATCCAGCTTAGCATTACAAGAAGAAGGGAGATCGAAAGCTAATGATTGATGATACAAACAAGTCTAGACCCTTCTTATTTATTGTACTGCTAGTGTTGGCAGTCGCATTTTTGCTGCCAATATTAATTGTGTTAATGAACTCTTTCAAGGGTAAGTTCTTTATTAGTGATGCTCCGTTTGTACTGCCGAATAGTGATACCTTTGTCGGCTTAGAAAACTATACAAGCGGTATTGAGAAAATTGGATTTTTCTCGGCATTCGGAATGTCTCTGTTCATTACTGTATTCGCTGTATTAGCGATTGTATTTTTTACTTCGATGACGGGCTGGTATTTGACTCGTGTTAAAACGAAATGGTCAAATGCGCTGTTCTTTATGTTTGTATTCTCTATGGTTGTACCGTTCCAGATGGTAATGTTTACGATGACCAAAACAGCGAACGTACTTAATTTGGACAATCCAGTTGGGATACTACTCATTTACCTTGGCTTTGGTTCTGGATTATCTGTATTTTTATTCAGTGGATTTGTTAAATCGATTCCGCTTGAAATTGAAGAAGCAGTTATGATTGATGGTGGAGGACCAATTGCAATGTTCTTTAGAGTCATACTGCCGATTCTAAAACCAATTGCAATTACTGTCGCAATCCTTAACGTTATGTGGGTTTGGAATGACTACTTGCTACCGTATCTAGTCATTGGTACTGAATATAAGACGATTCCAATTGCCGTGCAGTATCTAAAGGGCGGCTACGGATCAATCGATATGGGTGCGATGATGGCGATGCTCGTGCTTGCTATTATTCCAATCGTGCTGTTCTATCTACTCTGTCAAAAATATATTATTGAAGGTGTCGTTGCTGGGGCCGTAAAAGGTTAGTAAGACACGAATTAGCAAAAAATAGTAAAAGTTATTTATTATTTTCGCTAGATAGCGTATGATAGCATTAAAAATGGTTAAAGGACTTGTGCTTATGGCTTCTCTTACTATTATTGATATCGCTAAAATATGTGGTGTAGGTGTAACAACTGTCTCCCGTGCGATTAACAACCATCCTGATATAAGCGAAGAAACTAAGCAGATGATAATGAAGGTTGTGCAGGAGCATAATTATGTGCCCAACAACAACGCTCGGAATTTGAAGCGAACGGCCTCCAAAACAATCGCCGTCTTAATTAAAGGGCTTCATAACCCCTTTTTCATTAAAATGATTGATTTATTGGAAAAAGGCATTACAGATAAAAAGTATTCGTTTATTTTGCATCAGGTCTATGAGCATCAGGATGAGATTGATGTAGCTAATGAGCTGGTGACAGAGAAAAAGCTTAAAGGAATTATCTTTCTAGGTGGCTACTTGTCACATTCGAAGGAAAAGCTTGAAAAGCTTACTGTGCCTTATGTTTTGTGCACCGTTGGATTATCTTCAGAATTTGATCAATACAATTACTCTTATGTTACGATAGATGACTATAGTGAAAGCTACAAAATGGTTGACTACTTGTGTAAGCAAGGCCATCGCCGAATTGCTTTAATTTCTGCGCCTATGCGTGATCGAAGTATTGGTCATTTACGTTATTTGGGCTATCGTCAAGCACTTGAGGATAACGGGATTGCATTCGATGAGTCACTCGTTCGTCCGATGAAGCCTAATCTTGTGAGCTATTCGATGGAAAATGGATACGAGGTAACCAAAGAGATGATCGCGGAAGGCTTGAAATTCACTGCGTTGTTTGGAATCTCTGACTCTTTAGCTATTGGAGCGAGCAAGGCGCTGCTTGAGGAAGGACGAGTAATTCCAGACGATTGTGCTGTTGCAGGGTTTGATGGATTAGATATGGCTTACTTCTATCATCCTTCCATTACGACGATTCAGCAGCCGATTGAGGAAATGTCCGAGGAGACAATCCGAATACTATTTGAAATGATTAACAAAAAAATTACACATGCGCAGAAGAAGTTCCCTGCCAGACTCATCGAGAGAGAATCAACGGGAAAACTTCAGTAATTACTATTAGAAACTCCGCCAAGGAGCTGGTGAAGGGAAACATTCTCTTTACTAGCTGCTCGGCGGAGTTTTTTTGTTGCATCAGATGGATCGTGATGTTGCAACTAATACCAGTTGTATCCAGTAATCATATAGCATGATATAATTATCTTAACAAGCGGCGATTGTACAGAGATACTGGATGAACGAAAGAACGGGATAAGCAAATTTACTTATCCCGTTTCGCTTCATTTACACTTTCAAACTCCACAAAGCTGGAGTTGTTGCTGGCTCCCAGCCATTCAGTGCAGTGTGAGGCTGCAAGCAAGTATACGTATTGCCGTTGTAGGTTACTTCCGTGCCTACAGTGTATGCTACCCCTACAGTCCATGCAGTTTGCCCGTCATTGTTACCGTTGTCTCCATCGTTATTGCCGTTGTCTCCGTCGTCGTTGCCATTATCTCCATCGTTATTGCCGTTATCTCCACCGTTGTTGTTACCGCCGTCTCCATCACCGCAAGGTCCAATAACTTTCCAAACTCCCCATGCGCCAGATTGATCTGGACGATCGCCTTGTGTCCACCATTTCGCTTCGTAAATGATGCCATTGTAAACGACTTGGTTGCCACCGTTATATACGTTGCCAGCAGCCCATTCCACTACAGTGCAAGTCGGAGTAACAGTCTCGTCAGTCGTAACGCTTAGCGGGGCACTCGCTGCCGAGATATTGCCTGCCGCATCACGCGCTTTAACCGTAAAGACGTAAGTTGTATTACCGTTTAAACCGCCAACTGTTGTACTCGTTCCTGTTAAGCTTGCTGCAAGCACCCCGTCCCTAAACACCTGATAGCCTGTTACCGCTTTATTGTCCGTCGAAGCGCTCCAGCTTAGCGATACGGAAGTTGCCGTTTTGCTTGTAACCGTTAAATTTGTCGGAGCAGTAGGGGCAATCGTGTCTGGCTCACCATTTCCAGGCCCACCAGTACCAGGGCCTTCACCGTTATTCAATTCCTCTGCCAGCACGTCGAGCAGCTTCGTACCGCTGCAACTGTAGTTCGTGCTAACACGGCAATCTGAGGTCAATTCCCAGAACATACCGCCACCAAGCCCTTGGGATTTAATATAATCGATCTTATACGCAAAGGATTCAGGATCGTCGTAACTAATAAATGTACCTGAAGTAGCATTGTACAGATAAGGTACTTTCGCGTCATCGTTCCAGTAACGAACGAAGCCGTTTTTATTTACATAGTTCGCAGCGAGATCTCCGTAATCATATACACCCGTTTCCCATGTCCCTGCTGGAATACCTGTACATTGCTGATATTGTCCGTCTCCATTTGGTCCAGGAGCACAGCCTGCCCAGCCACGACCATAGAACGGTAAACCCAGCACGATTTTTTCGGCAGGAACGCCTGCGTCAAGATGACCCTGCACGCCTCCATCTGCATTGAAAGTTTCCGCATCTGGAATATTGGCTGTAATAGCTGCGTTATCTAAGTACAGTGGAGCATTATGTGCACTTTTGTTGCTCCAGCCGCCGTTGAAGTCATATGTCATAATGTTTATCCAATCAACAATTTCGCTGATTTCGTCTAGCTCGTTGTTCTGTGCGTAAGCTGGCGATGCACCGGAAGCGATGGTTAGCGTATATGTTTTTCCATCTTCAATCTCTGCAACATCCAAATAGTTACGCACTTCTTGTAGAAGAAGCGTATGATTTTGTTTATCTGCTGGACGATAGCTGTTGCCAGGTAGACCGCCGCTAACTGGATACTCCCAGTCGAGATCTACGCCGTCCATTTGATATTTACGGATGAAATCAACTGCAGATTGTGCAAACGCCTTACGTGTCACATCGGATGCTGCCACGTCAGAGAAACGGTTTGACCACGACCATCCACCTACAGAGATAATTGTTTTCAAATGCGGATATTGCTGCTTCAGCTTAACGAGCGCATTTAGATTGCCACGAATCGGCTGATCCCAAGTGTCGCCTGGGAACGATTTTTGCGCGTCTATCCAAGGATCACCTAGTACAATTGTGCCGTTTGGCACATTAATGTTTTGTCCAGCTTCGTTTTGACAAGCCCATGTTTGTGTGTTCGGACTTGATGGATCAGGATTGCCGTGTATGCCATTCCAGCAAATATCAGCAAAAGCATAATTAATATGAGTCAGTTTCGAACCGTCTATATCTGCAACGTTAAAATTACGTCCATAAGCACCCCAGGAAGGAAAATAACCAACAATTTTATAGCCTTCTTCTTGTGTGTTCACAGATGACGCAAACACAGGACTTCCGAAAGCGCATACAATTGATAGCAGCATTGCTGTCAACATCAGACGAGTTGACCATTTTTTTCTGCGATTAATCAAATTCATTCCAAACATCTCTCCCTTCAATTTGGCAAAGCGGATTTTAAATGAAGTCTGACTATGCAGCAAATAATAATCGAATAGTTGACGGCATCACCCCGTGGCTGGAATTGGTTTATTTTACATTTGTTTAATCTTTACATTTCTATTTTGAAGGACAAATATTAAAGTTGAATAGGGGGGGATTTTTTTTTTTACGGGGATATATTTATTTGAACTGCGTAAATACAGTAGGAAATTCGTTAATACTCATGAATATGACAATAAGGCGTCTCTCTTATAAAGCATACCAATTGTATCTAGTAAACATATAGAATGTTTTAATCCTCTTAACAAGCGGCGATTGTACAGGGATACAGTCGTCGCTATTTTATTATTGACTGTTTATCTGATTCCAAAAGGTTATATAGGTGAGGTTGAGATTCTGAGAGCTATTCCAGAACCTCTACAAACTCAATCGTATGATCAACTGGTTTAGTTGGTGATATATTAAGGGTCAAATTGCGAAACTTCGCTACGATCTTCTTAGTGCCGGGCTGATCTAACACTTCAAAACCATTTGTAATTCCAACCACTTCTAGATAATTCATATTTGCTGATTTTCTTCGTGGGAAATCCATCAGAGACTCTTCCGACACAGTGAAATAAACGGAATGGAGTTCTTCGCCTTTCTCCAATGGATCGATATGCTTTACCTCTCCTTCAAGAATGAGCTCCCCATTAAAATTAATACTGTAGGAAGGAATGTCTAACGTATCATATTCAATATAGTCTACAGTCAGTCCTGTCACTTGATCGCCAACTTGCAGAAGGTCTGGGTAAAATTCATTGTCCTTCAATGGCTCTCTCTCTTCTAAAGGAATAATCGTGGTAGGTGTTGGGGTGCTCGTTGCAATAACTTCTATAGTTGTATTTGTCGGCTCTGGTATGCTTGTTACAATGAAAATAGGTGTCGGGCTTGGATCGGGAGAATTTGATGTAGTTAATGGCTGCAATTCATCGATGACATTAGGTATCTCTTTTCTTGAATCCCTGTTAGAAGGCTGAGTAGCGTTACAAGCAAGCAGCATAAGCATCAATACCGATATAATTGCAGGCTTAATTATTACCTTCAAATTTCATCGCTCCTTTAGAAATGCATCAAAATTTACATATGCTCTGTAATTTCCGTAATCTTTTTAATAACGATGGGTACATCTATTTCACTACGATTGACTACAAATAGGTGATCAGCTTCAGTTATTTCCGGAGAAGATTCCTCGCTCATTAATTGTCGCTCAAGCACTTCCTCGAAAGATGAAGCTTTTCGGAAAATATCTTTACTTCGCTGACTTTCTTTTACCCGCAAACGAAGCAGCGCAATTGGAAGATCAAAATAGACTAAAATAGTTACAAACCCTCTACTTCGAAATTTGTCCAATAAGCTCATTCGTCCTTGTCGAAAAAGATTACAATTGCTAAGAATGAGGTGACAAGTGGTCTGATTCACTGCATAATCAACAATTGCTTGTGTAATTGCAAATTTCAGCTTATTAGGACCTTCTCTGAGACGATTTTCATATTCCTTGCTGTCTATAACTGTACTGAGCTCGATAAGGTTGCGAGAACCGGCAATATGCCATTTATCAGATTAATATGTTTTTTAGCTCTTTATTTTCAAACATTTTCTAATAAATTTACAACAAAATGTCGATATATTGGTGTACGGCATCTAGAATAAGTATTAAAGGAGATTTACTACATTGAAACTTAAGCTATCACAAAAGTTAATCGCAGCACTGATATCGGTATACTTTATTGCTAGTACGGTGTTAATGACTAGCAATATGACGCAACTCGAAAAGGTAGGTAATGAGAAGGCAAGCTTGGAGGCGGTTGAAGCTAGTAGAGCATTTACTTCTTCCTTTCAAACGTTAATAGACAAACAAACGGGCTCACTAGTAACGATGTCTAAGCTAATTTCTGACATGCAAGCAACAGGTAAAATTACTCGCGAACAACTTATTATGATGATTGAAAGCTATATGCTTGAGGATGAGGATGTATTCTTTATTCAAGTAGCTTTTGAGCCGAATGCATTTGATGGGCGCGATGCAGAATATAAAGGCTTGCAACTGTATAGCCAGGGGGATGATCCTGGTCGATTTGCCGTTAGCTTTATTGAATCAGGCACAACCTCGATTCGTAATCAGATTATAAACTTAAAAGACGGTGATTCCTCGCTATTTTATGTGCAAACGAAGGAACGCAACGAGCTTACGAGACTTAATCCAATTAATTACGGTTCCTACGATCGACCTGTTCTATACACGCCAGTTAGTGCGCCAATCCATAATAAAAATGGTGATTTTATCGGTGTAATCAGCTATATGGTCTCCTTGAATGCGTTGCAGGAGCTAGCTATTCATCACACGACAGAATATAGCAGTGTAGGGCTTATCTCACAAGCAGGCTATTATGTTGCCAATGGTGGGAATGATGAGCTGTTAGGTGCGAACTTTGAAGCTTTTGCAGAAAGAGGTCTTACCGAGCTGGCTAATGGTGAGACGTTGGAATATAGGAACGACGATCAAGACACGCTACAGCATTATGTTCCGCTATCCTTTGCAAGTGAAGCTGACACTTGGTATGTAGAAGTTGTTACTTCGATGGATTTCGTGTTAAAGGAATACAATCGTATTAAAAATAACTCGATCATTATTTCACTATGTGCGACACTAGTATTTGTTGCCTTCATTATTATTCTTATTCGTAAATGGGTAGTGCAGCCGCTAAACAAGCTGAACTATAGCTTAGGGCAAATTGCTGAAGGAGATTTAACCCAAACACTACATATTAAAAATAGGGATGAGTTTGGCATTATGGCTCAAAACTTTAACATGATGAGTGAGCGATTACGTGAAATGTTCCGTCATGTAACTGACCTTAGCCATAATGTAAGTGCGACTTCCGAGGAAATGACAGCAAGCTCGCAGCAAACTGCAGCTGCATCAAGCAATATTGCTAATGCGATTGAACGTGTGGCATCTGGTGCCGAAACGCAATATGAATATGCAGGAACGACTGCTGCAGAGATGAAAGAGATGGCGCAAGGCATCGAGCGAATTGCTGAATCGTCTACAATTGCCGCAACATCATCTCAGGTTGCTGAGCAGAGCACTGTAGTAGGACGGAGTAAAATGCAGCAAACGGTCGAGCAGATGAACTCTTTGCAACAGACAGTGAATCAATCTAGCAGTGCGATTATGGCACTGGCAGCTAAATCTAATCAGATTAAGCAAATTACTGAGGTCATCGCGAAAATTAGTCAGCAAACGAATTTGCTTGCGCTTAATGCGGCGATTGAAGCTTCACGTGTAGGTGAGCACGGCAAAGGGTTTGCAGTTGTTGCTGGAGAAATTCGCAACTTAGCAGATCAAACGAAGGAAGCGACGACACATATTGCATCATTAATTGAAGAGGTATATGAGGAAACCAATCTTGCATCCCAAGCAATGGTAGAAGGGACAAGTCAGATGAAGGCAGGTATTACCTCGGTGCATGAAGCAGGTCAGATTTTCGCTGAGATTTATGCTGAAGTACAGCAGGTCAATGAGCAGATTAATGAGGTATCTGCAGCTGCTGAGCAATTGCTTGCAAGCTCGAATGGCGTATCTGAAACAGTTGACAAATTCTCTAGCAATGCTAGTAGCACGATGAGTGATGCAGCCGAGGTTGCAGCAGCGTCTGAGCAGCAGCTTGCATCGATGCAAGAGGTAGCAACATCCTCAGAAGCGCTATCCTCAATGGTAATGGAGCTTATGGATCGTTTATCTAAATTCAAAATTTAATATTCTTTAAATTACTGTAGGCTGTTCCTGAAAAGGGGCAGCCTGCTTTTTAGTTTAAAATAGACAACAAAAAAAGCCAATTGCTAGAGCAATTGACTTTAGGTTTCATAATATGGCGGAGCTGACGAGATTCGAACTCGCGGTCTCCTGCGTGACAGGCAGGCATGTTAGGCCTCTACACCACAGCTCCACAACTTGTCTATTAGCGACAAGAAATATCATACCATGAACCTATTAAAAAATGCAAGTATTTTTTTAATTTTGCTTCAATGCTAGTAGCTCGTCACGCAATAACGGGACAATTTGAAATAAATCCCCGACAATTCCGTAGTCAGCAACGGAAAAAATAGGTGCCTCAGGGTCCTTATTAATTGCAATAATGGTGCGAGACTGACTCATCCCTGCAAGATGCTGAATCGCCCCACTTATTCCACAAGCGATATATAGCTGAGGAGTGACTACCTTTCCTGTTTGACCGATTTGTAAGCTATAGTCGCAGTACCCTGCATCACAAGCGGCACGTGATGCACCAACGGCTCCTCCAAGCTCATCCGCAAGCTGCTGCAGCAGATGGAAGCCTTCGCTGCCACGTACCCCGCGACCACCAGCCACGATAATATCGGCTTCGGTTAGTTCAATCCCGCCTTTTACCTTTCGGACGACGTCCTTTACAATAGCTCGTAACGGAGCATCTGGAATGGGGAGTATGTTGATGTTGCTTTCGATATTGTGTGTAGCTTCCGCAATCTCACTACCTGTAGCACCCCCGTTAACGATAGGATGATTATTAGGGCGAATGGTAACGATATACGGGGCTTGACCGCTAAAGCTTCTAGTTTCAAATGCTTTACCAGCATAGATTGGACGAGTGAATGTGATGCGATCATTGCACTGAATGGCTGTTACATCAGCAATATATGCGGTACCGAGCGATGCAGCTAGGCGCGGAGCAAGCTCACGACCATAAGCGGTATGACCTGCAACGATGTATGTCGGTTGAAGCTGAGTAATAAGCTGCTGCAGCTGAGGAAGATCATCAAGGACATGACTGCTTGTTGCTAGATGTACGTCGGTAGCTCCGTATTGAACTAATTGCTGACATGTCTGTTGGACGGTCTCATTTATTTCTGACGCTGATAAATAGCAGTGTACGCTGCCACTCTGCCCATTCAATAGCTGCTGTGCAACGGACAGCGCCTCTAACGTAACGCGTCTTATTGCCGAATCTTTATACTCTGCAATAATGAGAATATCGTTACTCATACTAATTTCCCTCCTTGCTAGCTACATTTAACTGCTGCAGTATGCCAACCAACTGCTTCACCTGCTGTTCACTGCTTCCTTGCAGCAGCGTACCAGCCTGACGTGACAGAGGAGGTGTTACATCAATTCTAATTGTTGTGCTTGCTGCAATACGCTGCTTTGTATCGTCAAGCTGCAGCAGATCACCGGGAAAACGTTCAGTAATGGCTTTTTTCTTTGCCTTCATAATGCCGGGCAGTGAAGGGTAACGCGGCTCATTTAACCCTTGCTGTGCTGTGATGAGTGCAGGCAACGGTAGGACAACAACCTCCGTATCTCCCTCCACGTCACGTTCCACAAGTGCGAGCTGCTCCTTCCATGGAACCTCTCCGCTAAGTCCAAGCTCCTCGGCAGTGCCAGTTTTAAGCTTAACAGCTGCTGAAGCATGAGGGATATTTAATAGCTCAGCTACCTGTAACGCCACACTCCCACTGCCTGAATCTATTGCAAACAGACCAGCCAGTATAAGCTGCGGCTTGATCGGTCGAATACTTTCTACCAGCAAGTGAGCAAGATAATAGCTTTGATCAAGGTTTTCTTGCTCGGAGATGAGAATCGCCTGATCAACGCCTAGCGCCAATGCGGTTCGCAATGCAACACTGCTGCGTTCCGGTCCAACAGTAACGGCAATCACCTCAGCTCCAACTGCTTCTTTTAGGCGCAGTGCCTCCTCTAATGCATATTCATCATAAGGGTTAATGACAAACTTAACGCCATGTTCTTCTATTTGTCCATTTGTGATCTCTACTTTTTCTTCTGTATCAAATGTTTGCTTTAATAAAACTACAATTTTCAAGGCTTAGCAGCTCCCTTCTTATATATCTTTATATGCGTGTTCAAAAAGTCTGATTTTCAGAACCGAAAAGGTTGTGTGAAGCTAGAAATTGAGGCTCGGTGCGTACGTTATTGGTACGTGAGAACCGGAGCCCACGCTTCCGATGTGCGTTTTTTCAAAACGCTTGAGCTAAACGCAAGATTCGATGTCGAGTTGCTTCATGCGATGCTTCGTTATCAAAATTGGGCTTTTTGAACAACCACTTTATGTACAAACTGCTAGTGCTACCTTATGATCATTTGCTGTAAATTAGACCGTCATTGATGAAGCATGATGTGCTGCGCTGACACATATAAATGAAACAGGGTCAGCAGCAAAGATGTAGCGAGTGGAACCGGCATGGATGTATTGTTTTCGTTGGAGCAGCTGCTTATTGTAGCTATCATAGGCGCGGGAGCTTGGTTAGTCTTCGAAGCGGTTCGCCTTCACAGGAGTAATACGCCCTTTGCTGTTTCTGTTAATTGGAAGCGTACCGCAAACCAATTCTTCGAAGTAATCGTTCGCAGTAATGCTTCAAAAATTGCTGCTTCATGGGAAATTGCTGCACGATGTACGTATCGTTCTGGTGCATTTGGTCTATTTTTATAGCTTTCTTATGCACTAGCTTGGGGCAATCGATATAATGCTGCAGGGATTATAGGGAGTTGCGGTTATACCTTAGGATAAGCGTACAGAGCAATTTGGGATCGGAGATATCGAATAAATTATTTCAATTAAATGCTAGAGAGACAATGTGATGTGCTTTGGAGCTGGTGGTGGCATGATGTGGATGGAGGAGCAGCGAGTGACACACAACAACCTTTCACGCACGCAGCAGACGCTAACTACCCGGCTTCGATTATCAGCACTGCTTGTCCATATTGATTAATGATGATGGAGTAGGTGCACGTGCATGATATGAAGCCATTGATAACAGCAGTACTTAAGCTTCTTGTCCAAGATTTGTCGAGCTGCTAGTGGCAAGCGTGCTTGGGCAAGACATAAGTGAGTCGGCAGAACATTTACTCTAATAAAGAAAGGGGCAGTGGAGTGGGAGAAAAACGCAAATTTACACGACAATCAATTTCCAAGGTAGCTGTAATAGGTTCTGGCATTATGGGATCTGGAATTGCGGCTCATATGGCTAATGCTGGCTTTCAAGTTTGGTTATATGACATCGTTCCAAGCTCCTTAACAGATAAGGAGCAGGTGTTAGGCTTGACGTTGGAATCAATCGAGGTTCGCAATCGTCTGGCGCAAGGTGCAATTGATGCTATGGGGAAGCAAAAGCCAGCACCGTTGTATGATATTAGTTTTAGGGAGCGCATTCATGCCTGCAATATGGAGGATGATGCCGCACTGCTGCACGAGATGGACTGGATTGTGGAAGCGGTAGTGGAGCGGCTTGATATAAAAAAACAGGTGTTGAGTTGGATCGACGTACATCGCAGACAAGGAACGGTTGTTAGTACAAATACATCGGGGTTAAGTGCTGCGGAGATGATTCACCATTGCTCGAAGGAGATGAGACAGCATTTTGCGGTAACACATTTTTTCAATCCGCCACGTTATATGAAGCTGGTTGAATTGGTGGCGACGGAGGAAACGTTGCCTGAGGTAACGGAATTGCTCTTAAGTTTATGTGAGGAGCGCCTCGGCAAAGGAGTGGTATTAGCGAAAGATACACCTAACTTTATTGCCAATCGGATTGGTACTTACGGTATGCTGAAAACATTAGAAGCAACGCTTCAGCACGGATTAACGATTGATGAGGTTGATGCATTAACAGGACCGGCAATGGGCCGCCCGAAAACAGCAACCTATCGGATGCTCGACTTGGTTGGGCTGGATACCATGCTGCACGTCGTAGATAATGTCGCTGCTCGCAGTGAGGATGAATTGGAGAAAGCGGCATTTGCCAGACCTAAAGTGCTTGAGTGGCTTGTACAGCGAGGCTCTTTAGGGCAAAAAAGCGGCTCGGGCTTCTATCGGAAGTCAAAGGATGAGAAGGGTACAACGATCATCGAAGCTGTGCAGCTAGGGGATACTTCGTTATCCTATGCACCTTCAGTTAAGGTAAGCTCACCTGTACTTGAGGCGGCAAAGCTAGCGAAAGGCAGTAAGGCTAAGCTGCAAGCCTTGCTGCATGCAGCGCCTCAGCATCCTCATGCTATATTCGCATGGCAAACGTTAAAGCAAACACTGCTATATGCAGCAAGGCAAGTAGGCATCATTGCAGATCATATTGCCGACATCGACAAAGCGATGCGACTTGGCTTTAATTGGGAGTACGGTCCATTTGAGCTATGGGATGCGATTGGGCTTGTAGAATCAGCGAAACGGATGAGAGATGAAGGCGAGGTGCTACCGCGCTGGGTGGAGGAGTGGCTGTCTACGGGACATGAAAGCTTCTATACAACTGTAGCGGGTAAACGCTTCTTTGTGCAGCATCAGCGATTGGTTCAGCAGGAACAGGAGCAAGGTGTGATCGAGCTATCAAAAATTAAGGAACAAAATGGCACGGTGTGGAGTAATCGCGATGCCAGCTTAATCGACATTGGAGACGAGGTGCTGGCGTTAGAGTTTCATTCCAAAAGCAATGCGATCGGCTCTGAGGTGTTGTCTGCCATTCGTTACGCTTGTCATGAGACGGTGCGAAATTGGAGAGGGCTTGTGATCGCCAATGAAGGCAAGCATTTCTGCGTTGGCGCTAACCTTATGCTGCTGCTAATGGAAGCGATGAATGAGGAATGGGATGAGGTCGAGGATATTATTACGTTGTTTCAGCAAAGCATGATGGGGCTTAAGCGACTGCCGCGACCTGTCGTCGCTGCGCCTCATGGCATGACGTTAGGTGGAGGTGTGGAGGCATGCTTGCCAGCAGATGTCATTATCGCAGCACCAGAAACGTATTTTGGCTTAGTGGAAACGGGAGTAGGGTTAATTCCAGCTGGAGGTGGTAGCAAAGAAGCAGCAATTCTGGCTATGCAGCGCGCAGCATTTGGTGCTGGGCCTAATGGGCGTCTCGAAAAGAAATTGCTAGCAGGCGATTTACAGCCGCATTTGAACACCTTGTTTGAGAGCATTGCGCTTGGAAAAACATCATCTAGTGGGCACGAAATTGCCCGACTTGGATACGCAAGACCACTGGATCGTGTGCTTGTACGAGGAGAAGCGAGAATATATGAAGCGAAGCATGAGGTGCTTCGATTAGACGCCCTTGGCTATCAGCCGCAGCAGGAGCAGCCTGTTGCTGTTGCTGGCAGGGAAGGGAAAGCGGTGCTCAAGCTCGCCATTCAGAGCATGAAGCTAGGTGGCTATATTAGCAGTCACGATGAAAAAATTGCTAATAAGCTAGCGCATGTCTTATGCGGAGGTGATGTGCCTTCAGGAACGCTTGTCAGCGAGCAATATTTGCTTCAGCTTGAACGCGAAGCTTTTCTTAGTTTATGTGGCGAGCCGAAAACTCAGCAGCGCATGAGTTTTATGCTTAGCCACGGTAAGCCGCTACGCAATTAATTCGTAAGAGGGGAGGCTGAAGTATGAGTCAAGTTTTTGCGGCACAGAAGCGTGATGCAGTCATTGTTGCTGCTGTACGCACCGCTGTCGGCAAAGCAAACAAAGGAAGCTTGGCAGAGGTACGCGCAGAGGATCTCGGTAAAGCAGTGATTCAAGGTTTGCTTGCAAAAGTGCCTCAGCTTTCGCCTGAAAGCATCGACGATTGTATTATTGGCTGTGCCATGCCAGAAGGTGAGCAGGGCTTAAACATGGCGCGAGCTATTGCGCTTTATAGTGGCTTACCTAACACGGTCCCAGCCGTTACGATTAATAGATTTTGTGCTTCAGGATTGCAGTCTATCGCTTATGCAGCTGAGCGAATTCGTTTGGGGGAGGATGATATTGTTATCGCTGGTGGTGTGGAGAGCATGAGCCATGTACCGATGAGCGGCTGGCGACTATCTCCTCATCCAGACATCGTTGACAGCATGCCTGAGGTGTATATGGGCATGGGGCATACGGCCGAGGAGGTTGCAGGGCGATATAATGTGACCCGTGAGGAGCAGGATGAGTTTGCGGTGGCAAGTCATCAGAAAGCAGCATGGGCGATTGCTTCCAATGCTTTTGAGGATGAAATTGTCCCGTTAACGGTTACTCGTACTACGGTCGATATGGGAGGACGCTACACAGAGCGAACGTTTGAATTTAAGCAGGATGAGGGGGTGCGTCCTAGCACGACGCTACAAGCCTTAAGTAAGCTGAAGCCAGCATTTGCACGCTATGGTACCGTTACTGCTGGTAACGCTTCACAAATGAGTGACGGTGCAGCCGCCTTGCTGCTTATGAGTCGAGAGAAAGCGGATGAGCTTGGACTAAAGCCGCTAGCTGCATTCCGTCATTATACGGTGGCAGGTGTAGCACCTGAAATAATGGGCGTAGGTCCGGTATATGCTATCCCTAAGCTGCTTACTAAGGCAGGACTGACACTGGAGCAAATTGATTTGTTTGAGTTAAATGAGGCATTTGCAGCACAGTGCGTACCGATCATTCGTGAGCTCAAGCTACCAGTGGAGCGGGTAAATGTGAATGGTGGAGCGATCGCGCTTGGTCACCCACTAGGCTGCACAGGCTCTAAGCTGACGGTGACAATGATTTATGAGCTGCTGAGGCGCGGCGGCGGGCTTGGTATTGTATCGATGTGTGTGGGGGGTGGGATGGGGGCAGCAGGACTACTAGAGGTCTACTAGTAGAGGTGGTTCAAAAAATCGAACTTTGATTACGATGTATAGCTCTGTAGCATAATCGACGTCGCAGCTTGCATTCATCGGAAGCCTGCGGTGCTCACGTACCAAGGGCGTACGCTGCGCTCCTCATTTCCTAGCTTCAAGCAATCTGCTTGGTACTGAAAGTCCGATTTTTGAACTTTTATTTGAAGAGGTGGTTTTATTTGCTCGACTTTGATGACGAAGTGTAGCTCTGTAGCTCATTCGGCGTCGAATATGTCTTTCATCGGGTAGGCTTCCGATGTATGTTTCCTGCGGAAACATTGTAGCTCACGTACCAAAGGCGTACGCTGCGCTCCTCGTTTCCTAGCTTCAAGCCATCTTCTTGGTCCTGAAAGCCGAGAAATAAAACTTCTATTGGAAGCTAGCTCGACTTTGATGACGAAGTGTAGCTCTGTAGCTCATTCGGCGTCGAATATGCCTTTCATCGGATAGGCTTCCGTACGCTGCGCTCCTCGCTTTCTAGTATCGTGCCATCTTCTCGGTCCTGAAAGTCGAGCACCTCAGAGATGGTGTTCATAAAGTCGAACTTTGATTACGATGCACCGCTTCGAAGTTAACTCGACGTCTCAGCTGCTTTCATCGGATAGGCTTCCGTACACTTTATTTAGAAGGGAGTGAATGTAATGTCAGGCAATGCAGTTGGTGGTGGCTTTGTTCTGGAACGAAGCGACCTGCAGCAAATTTGTATTCCTGAGGATTTTACTAGTGAGCAGCGGCTTATATTAGAATCAGCCGAGCAGTTTCTAGAGGCAGAGCTTGCTCCTAATGATCATCAGATCGAAGGATTAGATTATCAGCTAACGGTCGAGCTTATGAGAAAGGCAGGAGAGCAAGGATTTCTTTCGGCAGATATTCCTGAACAATATGGCGGGTTGGGGCTTGATAAGATAAGTACGACTTTGCTTGCTGAAACGCTGGCGAGAAGCTCTTCCTTTGCACTATCGGTTGGAGCGCATACAGGTATTGGTACTTTGCCAATTGTGTTTTTCGGAAGCAATGAGCAAAAGCAAAAGTATTTACCACTGCTTGCTAGCGGTGAGAAAATTGCTGCTTATTGCTTAACAGAGCCTGCGTCAGGTTCCGATGCCCTCGGAGCAAAAACGACTGCGAGGCTTAGTGACGACGGTAAGCATTATATATTAAACGGCTCGAAAATTTTTATAACTAATGCAGGTTTTGCGGATGTGTTTATCGTTTATGCCAAAGTAGATGGAGATAAATTTACTGCGTTTATCGTTGAGCGAGAGTATGAAGGGTTCAGTGTTGGTCCAGAGGAGCAGAAGATGGGGATTAAAGGCTCATCCACCTGTCCGCTATATTTTGAGGATGTGCATGTACCAGTAGAAAATGTGCTTGGTGAAATTGGCAAAGGGCATCTGATCGCTTTTAACATCCTTAATATTGGTCGGTTTAAACTTGGAGCTGCTTGTCTTGGAGCGTGTAAGGAAGCTATTGAACTGGCAGCTACCTATAGTAATGTTCGTAAGCAGTTTAATACTCCATTATCCTCCTTCCCGCTTATTGGCGGTAAGCTAGCGGATATGAATATTTACAGCTATGTCACTGAAAGCGTCGTTTACCGTACTGCCGGCTTAATTGATGCTAATTTATCTGCGATTGCCCAGAGTTACAATGAAAGTAATGGTACGAATGCTTCTGATGATGCTGCAAAGGCGATAGACTCTGATGTTGCAGCGGGACGACAATCAGCAAAAGCAATTGGTGAATATGCGATAGAATGCTCAATTGTAAAAGTATTTGCGTCCGAGGCGCTTGATCTTGTAAGTGATGAAGCGGTACAAATTCATGGTGGTTACGGTTTTATTAAGGAATACAAGGTGGAGCGGATATACCGCGATGCACGTATTAATCGTATTTTTGAAGGCACGAATGAAATCAATCGGTTACTCATTCCTGGTACGCTCATTAAGAAGGCGATGCGTGGTGAATTGCCTCTGCTTGAGAGAATTGAGCAGCTGCAAGCAGAGTTATTAGAACCGTCGGTACCAATAGCGTCAGAAGGACCGCTAGCGACGGAGGGACATCGGATTGAACAAGCGAAGAAGCTGTTCCTCATGCTTGGTGGAGCTGCGGTGCAGCGCTACGGCACGAAGCTGGAGGCAGAGCAAGAAATATTGTCCTTACTGGCAAATATGATGATTGGCATTTATGCAATGGAAAGTGCTTATTTGCGGGCAGTGAAGCGTATCTCTTTAGGATTAGATGCTGACGATCGCAGCTTGGCGTCTTTTATGACGAAGGTGTATGTACAGGAAGCGATGGAACAGCTTGAAAGTGATGCACGACAAGCGATTGTTCGCATGGAGACTGGAGATATGCAGCGCATGCAGCTCTCCATCGTGAAAAGACTTATGAAATCAACACTCACAGACGTGATTACGATAAAACGACAAATCGCTGCAAAGGTTATCGGAAGTGAGCACTACTTTGTGTGAAGGAGTGTGATTGGGTATGGAAAGACCTAATCAACAACCGTCCGACGTGCAAGAAACCGTATGCAACGAAAATGAAAAGGTAGCTAGTCAAAAGAATTTAGTGGAGCAGGGGCAAGAGGTAGTTCAGGAAGTAACTGCGGTTGCCCAAGATGCACAGCAAGACGCTACTCAAGTAGATTCTCAAGCAGAATCGCAAGCAGAATCGCAAGCAGCAACCCAAGCAGCACCTCAAGAAGAAACCCAAGAAGCAACTCAAGACGCATCGCAAGAAGACACCCAAGAAGCAACTCAAGATGCATCGCAAGAAGACACTCAAGAAGCATCTCAAGCAGCACCTCAAGAAGCACCTCACGAAGACACCCAAGAAGACACTCAAGAAGCATCTCAAGCAGCAACCCAAGAAGCACCACAAGCAGCACCTCAAGAAGCAACCCAAGACGCACCACAAGAAGCACCACAAGAAGCACCCCAAGAAGCAACCCAAAACGTAACTCAAGCAGCACCCCAACATGCATCCCAAGCACCACCGCAAGATAAACCTTGGCTTAGTCATTATCCTGAAGGGATCAGGCATACACTAGAGTATCCCCAAGTCAATATTGCTCAGTTTCTCATTGATGCTGCGACCAACTACCCGAAGAAGCAGGCGCTCACCTTTATGGGGAAAACGTTAACGTACGAGCAGCTTTACGCAGCAGCAGATGCGTTGGCGAGAGGGTTAGGCAGACAAGGCGTGAAAAAGGGAGATCGCGTAGCGATTATGCTGCCGAACTGCCCGCAGGCGGTGATCGCCTATTACGGCGTGCTGCTTTCTGGAGCGATTGTTGTACAGACCAATCCACTGTATGTGGAGCGTGAGCTAAAGCATCAGCTCAGGGATAGTGGTGCCGTAGCGTTAATCTCATTAGACTTACTATATGCGCGCATTGCGAAGGTAAGGGGAAAGAACCCAGAGGAAGGGCCGGTTCCTAAGCTTAAAACCGTCATCATTACTTCGATTAAAGATGGGCTGCCATTTCCGAAAAGCTGGCTTTATCCCATTAAGCAGCGTAGAGAAGGATTTAAAGAGACCGTCCCTTATGGTTCAAACGGCTATATTTCATGGAAATCGCTGTTTAAGAAGACAGCGCTGTCGTTTGAGCGACCAACCTTGCCTCAGTACGATGATATTGCTGCCCTGCAGTATACAGGAGGTACGACAGGCACGGCCAAAGGCGTAATGCTTACTCATTACAATCTCGTTAGCAATACGCTGCAAAGCTTAGAATGGTTCGAACGCGTTCGACTTGGCGAGGAGAAATATTTGGCCGCGCTTCCGTTATTTCATGTCTTTGGACTTACCGTATTAATGAATATGTCAGTCTGTACGGGAGGCTGCCTTGTTTTATTACCGAAATTCGAAGTCCAGCAGGTGCTTAAAACTATCGACAAGGAAAAGCCGACGATCTTCCCAGGGGCACCAACCATGTACATCGCAATCATTAATGCGGCAAGTAAGCTGAAAAAGCCACTAGATATGTCCTCTATTGAAATATGTATTAGCGGATCGGCCGCGCTTCCGCTTGAGGTACAAGAAACATTTGAAACCTTAACAGGAGGAAAGCTAATTGAGGGCTATGGATTAAGTGAGGCCTCGCCCGTAACCCATGCGAATCCAATATGGGGTAAGCGTAAAATTGGAACGATTGGACTGCCGTTTCCTGACACGGAAGCACGTATTGTCTCGCTCGAAACTGGAGAGTTTTTGCCAGTAGGGCAAGTTGGTGAGCTTGTCATTAAAGGGCCGCAAGTGATGAAGGGCTATTGGAACAATGAATTAGCGACGGAGGCGACGTTTTATAACGGATGGCTGCGAACTGGGGATTTAGCATTAATGGATGAAGACGGATATTTTATCATCAAAGATCGCATCAAAGATATGATTATTGCTGGTGGATTTAATATTTATCCGCGTGAAATAGAAGAGGTGCTATATGAGCATCCAGCAATTGTCGAAGCAGCGGTTGTCGGCGTTAAGGATAACTATCGAGGGGAAACGGTTAAGGCCTATATTGTATTGAAGGAAAACATGGCGGTGTCTGAGAAACAGCTAAATATATGGTGTCGTGAACGGCTTGCTGCCTATAAGGTTCCGCATATTTATGTTTTCCGTGATGCATTACCGAAAACAATGGTTGGTAAAGTGCTCAAGCGCAAGCTGCTTGAAGAGGAGCAGAGCAATGAGTGACTATTATGAGAAGCTTGCTGCTGGAGCGAAGCATACATTTTGGGGATATGTAGGCTTTGAGCTGGAAGAGCTAACACCAAGCTCGGCAACAGTTTCTCTAGAAATTAAACCGCATCATCATAATTTACTTGGGATAGTTCACGGTGGCGTATTGATGACGATGCTTGACAACACGATGGGACTCATTATGCTTCAGCATCCTGAGCTGAGAATGGTGACAGCGACAATGAACACACATTTCCTTCATAATATTTCAACAGGAAGAATTTACTGTAAAGCGGAACTTTTGCACCGTACCCAACGTACTATAACAATGACGGCGTCAATTTATAATGAACAGAATGAACGTCTTGCCTATGCAAGCGGTTCTTATCGGCTAATTAAGTAGACGTGTCAGCATTGATATAGGGAGGGATCAAAGGTGTGGCAAGGTGTAGTCGCTTCGATACTATTAGGTTTTGGTGTCATTGTTGCTGTAGTTGGTATCGTGATTTATTTGCGTATGTATCGCAAGCAACGCCAGCATCCTTCGAAGTCTCAGAATTCGCCCCCCGATTCCTAAAATGGCGAAGTTAAAGGAAAGCTAGATTTCCATGCTTTTATAATGTTATCAGAAATGTTATAATAGTAAGAAAATTTACAATATTGAGATCTGCACCGTGGAGCATTTGCGCAAGAGTCATTAGCGACTAGTTGTTTTAGTAGCGAAGCTACTGCGTTCAAGTTAGCGATAACGACACCATCCGTAGTGAGGGAGGAGATTTCATGGCAAAGCACAGCCAGAATGAAGTCAAGGAAAGTTTGAGGGAATTGACGAGAATTTTCCAACCTAAGGATCCGAGAAAGTTTGTTAAGGATTATGTACGCAAGTATCGTATTACTGGCGGCTATGAGGATGAATTGACCTCTCTTGTAGAGGATGAGCTGGGAAGAATGAATTCCTCTGCGGTGTAGATCGGCATAGGTAGGGCCTGATAGGAGTTTTATCAGGCTCTTTTTGTGCTAGAAAGGTGGTGAAATGTCTCGTACATATGAACTAACAGCCCATCTAATTAACAATCTCGTTGGTTGTAACGGACTATGAAACAAATTCATAAGGGGGAGCAAGATGAGTGAACTAATTTATGATTTGGAAGCCTATAAAGCTAAAGCAAGGCAGGCTGTTGCAGAAGGAGTAGTATTACTTAAAAATGACGATAATGTTCTACCGTTAAAGCAAGGGAGTACGGTAGCGTTATTTGGTCGCTCACAGTTTAACTATTATAAAAGCGGCACTGGCTCAGGTGGTCTTGTTAATACGAAGTATGTAGTTAGTATTTTAGATGCCATGGAAAGTGATGAAGGATATATACTTAATCAATATATTAAGGGGATATATAGTGATTGGATTAAAGAGCATCCTTTCGAAAAGGGTGCTGGCTGGGGGCAAGAGCCTTGGTCACAGGAAGAAATGCCATTAAGTGAAGAATGGGTTAAGCAAGCAAGACAGCAATCAGAAACAGCAATTATCATTATTGGACGTACTGCTGGGGAAGACCAGGATAATTCGGCCAAAGAAGGTAGCTACCTATTGACGGAAGCTGAGGAAAAGATGTTACAGCTCGTGTGTAGCGAATTTGAGAGATCGATTGTGCTACTCAATGTCGGTAACATTATTGATATGAAATGGGTGGAGCGATACAATCCCACTGCAGTAATGTATGTTTGGCATGGCGGGCAAGAGGGTGGCAATGGTGTACTGGATGTATTAACTGGGAAGGTAAGCCCAAGTGGACGTTTAGCGGATACGATTGCACAGGATATATTAGACTATCCATCGACGGCCAATCATGGGGATGAGAAACGTAACGTCTATGTAGAGGATATCTATGTAGGCTACCGCTATTTTGAAACGTTCAAAAAAGAAAGCGTTTTATATCCATTTGGTTACGGCTTATCCTATACAACATTTGATACTTCGGTAACACAAGTTACGCAGAGTAATGATGGAATTACTATTACCGCCTCCGTCACCAATACTGGCTCAATTGCTGGCAAACAAGTAGTACAAGTCTATTGCCAGGCACCACAAGGGAAATTAGGCAAGCCTGCTCGTGTACTGGTTGGCTTCGCGAAAACTGAGGAGCTTCAGTCTGGCGAGAAGCGGGAAGTTGAGCTATCCATTCCATACCGAGCACTCGCATCATATGATGATTCTGGTGTGACAGGCAATAAGTCTGCATGGGTGCTAGAAGCAGGTAGTTATGCATTCTACGTTGGAGATAATGTTCGAGAAGCACAGTTAAGCGGCAGCATTGAATTTAAAGAGCTTCAGCTACTAGAGCAATGTCAGGAAGCGATGGCGCCGATTACTGAATTTGAACGAATGTATTGCACAGAAGATGGAAAGCTTGCCTATCAACCAGTTCCTCTACAAAGTGTAGATCCTCAGGCGAGAAGATTAGAAAATCTTCCCGAAGAAATTCAATATACAGGAGATAAGGGATATAAGCTGGCAGATGTAAACTCGGGTAAAGTGAGCATGGATGAATTTATTGCTCAACTGTCAGATGAGGATTTGGTTACTATGGTTCGTGGTGAAGGGATGTGCAGCCCGAAGGTTACGCCAGGTACAGCTGGAGCATTTGGTGGCGTAACGGATAAGCTAACTGAATTCGGTATTCCTACTGCATGCTGCGCGGATGGTCCAAGTGGTATTCGTATGGATAACGGCAATAAAGCATTTTCTTTACCGAATGGAGCTTGTCTTGGTTCTACGTTCAACGAAGCTCTGCAAGAGGAATTGTATGCTTATCAAGGCTTAGAGCTGCGTAAAAATGCAATTGAAACATTACTTGGGCCTGGCATCAATATTCATAGAAGCCCGCTCAATGGTAGAAACTTTGAATACTTTAGTGAAGATCCATTGCTTACGGGTCGTATGGCTGCAGCACAGCTTCGTGGTATGCATCAGTACGGAGTGACTGGTACGATCAAGCACTTTGCATGTAATAGCCAAGAAATGAAGCGTCATGAAGTAGAGGCGGTAGTTTCTGAGCGTGCGCTTCGAGAAATTTATTTGCGTGGCTTCGAGATCGCTGTTAAAGAGGGAGAATGCGTTTCTATTATGACTGCATACAATCCGATTAATGGCTATTGGTCGGCAAGTAACTATGATTTGAATACGACTATTTTACGTCAGGAATGGGGCTTTACTGGCATCGTAATGACTGACTGGTGGGCTAAAGGAAATGACGAAGGTAAATTAGGCGATAGAAAGAATATTGCAGCGATGATCAGAGCTCAAAATGATCTGTATATGGTTGTAAATGATGCTGCCACAAATTCTCATGAGGATAATTCGCAGCAAGCATTAAAGGACGGAACGGTAACAAGAGGGGAATATCAACGTACTGCTAAAAACATTTGTAATTATCTTATGATAACAGTTGCTTTTAATCGAATTCAAGGTATCGAATCAGAGCTTGATAAGGCGCTTTCTGCCATTAGGGAAGATGAAGGGGATGTTGTACTTGAGATGCTGCCGATTAATGTAGATCAAGAGGCAGTTATTCCAGGTGAAACCTTTAATACCGATCGAGGCGAATCGACACATTTTCAAGCTTTAATTACGGAGCGAGGCTTCTACCAATTGGAGTTGACTATTCGTGCAGCGGCAGGCAATAGCGAGCTAGCACAACTTCCAGTCAGCATTTTCCGTGATAGCAGTCTCTTAAAAACGATCACATTAACTGGCGCGGATCAGGAATGGAACGTGTTCACGATAGATCTTGAGCAGCCGCTTGTTATGAATAACGCTTATTTTAGAGTTATGTTTGGTCAAAGTGGTATGGAAGTTAAGGACTTCAAGATTAGACTGACCAAGTCAATGGAGGAAGAAATTCGTAAGTTCTTTGCAAGTCAAGTTTGAACGAACGAATTAATGAATGAACTAGCTCCTCTTCAAGAATAATGTAAAGCCTGTGAATCACTGTTTTCATAACAGGATTCGCAGGCTTTTACTTTACGTTTACGACATGAGACTGCCTCTTGCTGAATACATTTGAAATAATAGGTCATTTAGGAGGTGTTGGCTTGTCGTCTAACATAAAGAAAAGTGAAGAGGAGATAAAAAAGATTGAACGTGCAGGACGAATTGTCGCTGGCTGTCACGATCAATTAAGCAAGATGCTCAAGGTTGGACTGAAAACGAAGGAAATTGATCATTTTATTGATTGGTACTTAACAGAGAATGGGGCAATTCCAGCGCAGAAGGGCTATAGAGGGTATCCGTTTGCGAGCTGTATTAGCGTAAATGAGGTGGCTTGCCATGGCTTTCCTAGTCAATATGAGCTGCAGGATGGAGATATCGTAACGATTGATTTTGTTGCCGATGTTGATGGCTGGAAAGCTGATTCAGCGCGAACCTATATTATAGGCAAAGCTTCCGAGGAGGCGCAGCGGTTAGTACGTTCTGCACAAGCTGCACTTCAAGCAGGACTGAAGGCGGCTAAGGCAGGTAATTCACTTGCCATGATTGGTCAAGCAATCGAGGAGCGAGCTTCCGCAGACGGATATCGTGTCATTACTGCATTTGCAGGACATGGAATTGGTCAACAGCTGCACGAACCGCCACAGGTGCTGCACAGTAAGCTGCCGCAGCCTCATTTTATCCTTGAGGAAGGAATGGTTATTACGATTGAGCCGATCTTATCTGCTGGTTCGGTCAATACGTATATTGCTCCAGATGGATGGACTGCGCGCACGGTCGATCATTCGTTAACGGCACAGTTTGAACATACCATTGCTATTACGAAGGGTAAGCCAAAAATTTTAACAGCATTACCACCGGCTCGAAGTAAAGGCAATGAGCGAGCGAAGAGTAGAGCTAAGCGGGTAAAAGCTGAACAGTCGAATAACGTACCCTCTAGCAAAGCTCAGTCAAGCAAGGTCGGTACTAGCAAGCTCGATCCTAGCAAGGTCGGGTCAAGCAAGGTCGGATCTAACAAAACTCAGTCTAATAAGGCACAGCCAAGCAAATCACTGCCAGATATGGCGAAGGCGAATATTGCACAATCTAGCACAGCAAAGCCGATCAAGCCTGATCTAATTCACCCGTCTATTGTTAAGGGGAGTGGAAGCGCTAGTAGTGTAGGACGTAAGGGAAGTAATGCAGGGGCAGCGAGCGATAAGCCTTCGCCAAATAAGCGACACCGAGATTGAGTGCACGTGCTAGTGTATCGCTTAAGAATAGGCTAAACTAAAGAGTAGTAAATAACGAGCTAGTACATTGTTCAAGGAGAGGGTACAGATGTCGTATTTTGTGACGAACGAATGGCTATTGCAACGACAGCAATCAGAAGGCAAGCTGGTCATTGTTGATACACGTTATGATTTAATGGATAGCGACAGTGGAGAGTTGGCTTATATGGCAGGTCATATTCCGGGAGCATATTATGCAAGCCTTAGCCATAATTTATCTGGCAGTAAGCGTCCAGATGGAGTCGGAGGTAGACATCCGCTTCCTGAGCCAGAGAAGGTGGCAAGCTTCTTTGCTTCCTTAGGTATTACGCCTAATACCACTGTTGTTGCATATGATGATCAAGGCGGAGCAATGGCTTCCAGATTGCGCTGGCTGCTGCAATGGATTGGGTTTGAATGTGAGGTTTATGTGCTTGAAGGAGGCTATAGCGGCTGGGTTGCAGCTGGGCTGCCAACTTCGGTTGAGCGTCCTAAATTGGTTGAGGATGGTTTCTTGCCAGTAAAGCTGCAGACAAATATGCTTGTGACACAGGATGAGGTTAAGCAAGCAATCTCACAAGGGAATAGCGTCATTATTGATTCTCGAGATGGTGCGCGATACCGAGGTGAGGTTGAGCCAATTGATCGCGCAGCAGGACATATTCCAACAGCGATCAATCACTTCTGGCAAGAGGGTAAAGCAGAGGGTGGCAAGTGGAAATCCGCAGAGCAGCAAGCGGAGCGCTTTGCAGGCATCGATAAGGATGCTGACATTATCGTCTATTGCGGCTCTGGTGTAACAGCGACGCCGAATGTATTTGCACTGCAAGAAGCTGGCTATCGTAACGTGAAGCTTTATGCAGGATCGTGGAGTGAATGGAGCGCAAGTCCGGACAATCCGGTGGAGAAGAGCTAAATACTGAAAGTAAGAGAACATAAATAAGGGAACATAAATAAGGGAACATAAATAAGAAAGCATTAGTAGGTAAGCTGACGAAGAGGTCGGCTACTGCTTATGCTTTTTTTCGAGCAATATCGCTAGCCTACTGAGCGACAGCTTAATAATCTTGCCATGCAGATAAGTGAATGTTATTTACTAGAGCTCGGGTGCTTTCCGAGCTCTTATTTAATATGCATGCAGCAGCAGAAAGTGCTATCGTTAAGGGGGATTTTACCGCGAGAAAGGATCAACCTCATTGCCCTCAAGATCCAGATAAATTTCTCCTACATAAGTCCACACCAGCTGGTTATTGATTTCTAACAGAGATAAGTTTTGGAGGCTAGCTTCAGATTCAGTAACAGCAAACCCTTCTGCTTCCACTACCGGAATAATGTCTTCCAACGATAATGGTAATGGGGTTAACTCTACTTCTCCCGTATCTCTAATCAGCACTGCAAACAGTTCACCGTCGTCGTTACTTGCAACTGTGATGAAAGGGCTTTTGAAGTATGGCATCGCGGCAATTTCAGTTAGCTGTTTTTCTTCAAGAATTTGCTGATAGTTTTCAGGAATAAACAAGTGATTCACCGTTACTTCCTCATTTCCTTCACTCGACGAATTATTATGGCAACTAGAACTGATCACTGCAATAGCTAGCAGTAAAATTAGCATGAAGAACAGATAACGTCCTCGCCCCTTCAGACTATGATCTTTCATTGTTCCTCCATTCCCCATCTCTCTGACTACTAGACGAATACAGCAAGCGTTAAGTTACTAATATGGAAAATTCGCATTGTAATACCACCATATTCCTTTTCATGCTATTGTAATAGGGACCGCTTTTCTGAAAGGAATGATTGCTATATGAGTAATTACGAAGATCAACCTTTTCCAAACTTAACAACAGAACGATTTATTTTGAGAAAAATTGAGCCTAGCGATGCGGGGGAGTTATTCCAGTACTTCTCTAATGACGAAGTGACTCGCTATTATGACTTAGAAAGCTTCACGCAAATAGAGCAAGCGTTAGAAATAATCGAACGCTGGAATAATAGATGTATAGCGGGTGAAGGCATTCGATGGGGAATAGCGCTTAAAGAGAACAACAAAATCATTGGTTCCTGCGGATACCATAACTGGGCCAAGGAGCATTGTAAGGCGGAGATTGGCTTTGAGGTAACACCGCAATATTGGCGCCAAGGGGTCATGACCGAAGTGCTACGTTCTGTTATCCTATACGGCTTTCAACAAATGGGACTGCACCGAATTGAAGCTCTCTACGATCCAGATAATATCGCATCAAAACGGACGCTGGAGAAGGCAGGCTTCCACTATGAGGGCAGGATGCGTGAATGCTTTTTTGAAAAGGGACAATATGTCGATGCGGAAATTTGCTCGTTATTAGTTAAGGATTTGTGAAAACCTTTACAAAAATGATAAAAATCTTGAACATAATACGCTATAATAAAATCAGTTAGCAGCAAATAGGCCGCTAGCTTCATAGGGATAAATTTGGAGAACATAAGATGCATGGAGGGAAACGTAATGAACAAAGCAGTAGGCGAAAAACAATGGGTTATTCCAGATGGCTATATTCCACCAGAAAGCTCAGGCAGCTTGCTTAGTCATGAATCGATTTGTGTACTAAACTGCTCGACAGAGGATGCAAATTTAAGCATTTCTATTTATTTTGAAGATCGTGATCCATTGCTCAATATTCCATATGTGTTACCTGGGCAACGTACTAAGCATATTCGTACATCATCTTTGGAGCTGAATGGTGAGTACATACCAACAGGCGTACCATATGCAATTTACTTAGAAAGCGATATTCCAGTTGTCGTACAATATAGCCGCTTGGATTCAACGCAGGCGGAAAATGCACTGATGTCTGTGATCGCTCATCCAGTTCGTTAATAGATTCAAGCAACGATCGCTCATAGCGTTCAGCTAACTAACAAATCCCGAATGCTTTGCTTGTAAGAAGCAGAGCACTCGGGATTTGATGCTTTAAGATAGTATTAAATTATTGCGATTGTGCGTAGGGATTAAATTCATTCGTATATAGATCGCTAGCTTTGATTTCTCCTTCCTTTAGCTCACCGTTGCGTTGGAGCCACTGTATCCATACGCTAAAGTTTCTATCCTCAATGACTCCACCTTTCGTTGCGATGCCAGTGCTTTTCCAATATTTTAGATTGTCGATGGATTCATTGCCCTCGCGGTTAGAGACGATTTTCTCAAACCGAGCGATAACTTCTTCACGCGGTGTTTCTCTTGCCCACTCAATCGCCTTGGCTACACCTTCGGTAAAGGTTCTAACGGTTGTTGGGTTTTCTGCAATATATTTTTCAGTGAAAAAGATATCCCCTGCAGTAAATGTACCGCCAAACACATCGATATCTCTAAATAGCTCAACAAGTCCACCGCGTTCCACCGCAAAGTCGCGAGCGATTCCACTAAAAATAATGATATCTAGCTGTTTATTGCGTAACGTTTGCTCGGCGTTGGCAGCAGGAATGGTGACTAATGTAACCTGATCAATTTCCTTTTCTGTTAATCCGCCTTGGCGTAAATAGTCCTTAACGAGAAATTCTGCATGAGCGCCTAAAATGTTCATCCCGACCTTTTTACCAATAAAGTCTTTAGGCTCTCTGATCGGACTATCTTCAAGCACATAGGCACCAATATACGTGTTCTCATCGCTGCCGTAGTAGCCGACGACCGCTTTAATCTTCACATTTTTCGATACAGCTTTAATCGTTGCTCCATTAAATGCAGATCCAAAGTCAACTTCACCTAACGCTGTTAGCTGAATGCTTTCCGGCCCGCCAACCGAATTGCTTACCTTATCTAACGTTAGATCACCTAAGTAACCTAAATCTGCAGCTAGCTCAGGAAAATTAACGGATCCTGGTGTGCTTTGGTACTGCAGCACCTTATCCTCACTAGCGCTATTTGTCGCAGCTGCTTTATTAGAAGAGGCACAGCCGCTGAGCAGGCCAATAAGCAAGCCGCTTATTAGTAACAAATGGAGAAGGGGGTACGCTTTTTGCTTTTGCATAGTGATTGCTCCTTACACCTGACCGCTGTTGGTCACTGGAGCAGCAGCGGCTGGTAGAGATAGACCTAGATTTTCACGAAGCGTTGTACCTTCGTATTCAGTACGGAATAAACCGCGACGCTGCAGCTCAGGAATAACTAGCTCAACGATGTCGTTTAGTCCGTCTGGGAAGGTTGGGGCCATCACGTTAAAGCCGTCAGCCGCTTCATTTTCAAACCATTCCTGCAGCTGATCAGCGATTTGACCTGGCGTACCGATGATTTCCCAATGACCTCTTCCGCCAGCGATGAACTCGTAAAGCTCACGAATACTTTTCAAGCCTTCACGATCAGCGATGCCGCGTACGATATTCGCGCGAATTTGTGGATTGGTCGGATCATCAATTTCTGAATGAGTGGGGATAGGACCTTCTACATCGTAGCCCGTAAGATCAGCGCCAAAAAAGTTAGATAAATACTTCAGTCCAGCCGAAGGCAGAATTAGTGAATCCAGTTCCTTGCGCTTGGCAATAGCCTCTGCTTCTGTTTTCGCTACGGTAATAAATACACCAGGCATAATTTTTAGATCATCAGGCTTGCGACCGTATTTAGCAAGACGTCCTTTTAAGTCACGATAGAAGGCCTGTGCTTCTTTTAATGTTTGCCAGCCTGTAAATACGACCTCGGCAGTTTTCGCTGCAAGCTCCTTACCCGCCTCTGAAGATCCTGCCTGCACAACTACAGGATGACCCTGTGGCGAAGTTGGTGCATCTAACGTGCCGTGAACCTTAAACCATTGCCCTTCATGATGAACAGGATGTACCTTCGTAAGATCTAGGTATTTGCCACTTTCTCTATTGATTACGAGCGCGTCACTTTCGATAGAAAGCCATAGCTTCTTCACTACATCAACAAATTCCTCTGCACGTACATAGCGATCAGCGTGAGCTAGATGCTTCTCCTTGCCAAATAGCGTAGATTCTCTGCCATTAGCGGAAGTAACAACATTCCATGCTGCTCTTCCTTTCGATAAATGATCTAGTCCAATAAATTTACGTGCGACCTGGAATGGATCATTGTACGTCGTTGTCAGCGTCGCCACTAAACCGATATTTTTCGTTACAGCGGTTAAGGCGGAAAGAATGACGACAGGATCTATTTTAATGCCAGAAGGTGAATCTTCATGCAACGGTTGCCCGAATCCATCTGCAAAGAAAATCGTATCGAATTTACCACGCTCAGCGATTTGTGCGAGCTCGATGAAATAATCTAAGTCAAGTGTGCGTTCTGGAGAAGTTAATGGAGAACGCCAGCTTGCAAAATGATGACCTGGTAAATTGAAAAATGCACCTAATTTTAATTGTTTGTTTGACATGATTTCTCACTCCTATTTTTCTGATGGATTTACTTTGATTTATTAAAAAAATTATTCGGTGGGATCTTGCTTCCAACGAGATAATCTTTTTTCAAGCGACAGTAGGCTATAGTTGATGATCAAACCAAGGATAGAAATGGTGACAATACCCGCATACATCTCGGGGATGAGGAAGTTATATTGTGAATAGGTAATGAAATACCCTAGGCCAGCCTTGGCACCGACCATTTCAGCAGCGATCAATACAAGTATCGCTCCTGTTCCTGCCATACGAATCCCTGTAAACATGGTTGGGATGGAAGCAGGGAGAATGACTTTATAAAATAAGGCAAATGATGAGATATTCATGGAGCGTGCAGATTTAATAAGAAGCGGGTCTACGTTGCGAACTGCTGCAATCGTGTTTAATAGAATAGGCCAAGTACATGCGAAGAGGACGATGGAGATTTTAGATGTTTCACCGATTCCGAGAAATAAGATAAACACAGGTAATAAAGCTAGTGCAGCAGTGTTACGAAAGATTTCTAATATCGGGTTGAAAAGATCACGCACGAGCGGATACCAGCCGATAAGCAGTCCCAGCGGGATTGCGATCAGGATAGCTAAACCAAAACCGGCGATCGAGCGAAGGATGCTCGCACTGAAATGTGTAAATAGCTCATTGCTGAGCAGCATGTTCCACCATGCCGTAGCTACCTCAGAAAAAGCTGGGAAAAACGCCGCGTCAACTAATCCCAATCGCGGAGCTAACTCCCAAACCGCTAAAAAGAGTAAGATAATAATCGTTTGCTTAAACAGCTTTTGCACTGAAAGTAATGGCTCTAGTGTCAGTCTGTTGAATTTTCTAGCTGCTTTCACTTGTTTACTAATGGCAACCACAGGTTCAGCCTCCTTACATTATATATATTGGCCTGCATATTCTAGCTCGTGTAGATAGTTCCATACCTCACTACGCGCCTTAACAAAGGCTGGGTTGGAGCGAATGTCTGCATCGGCTAGACGATGAGTAAGCGGAATGTTGATGATTTTTTTAACACGTCCTGGATTGGCTGATAGGATGACGACACGTTGACCAAGATAGACTGCCTCATCGATCCCATGCGTAATGAAAATAATGGTTTTTTTCGTTTTTTCCCAAATGCGCAACAGCTCACTTTGCAGCGTTTCTCGCGTCTGGGCATCCAAAGCGGCAAAGGGCTCATCCATTAGCAATACATCGGGGTTAAAGGCTAAGCTCCTTGCAATAGCAACGCGCTGCTTCATCCCGCCAGATAATTCATGCGGATAACGATCAGCGAATTTAGATAGTCCGACCAATTCCAGGTAGTGGTCCGATTGCTCGCGCCATTCGCGTTTCGGGATGCCTTTCGCTTCAAGTCCGAACTCAATATTGCCTCGAGCTGTTTTCCAAGGAAACAGAGCGTACTGCTGAAATACAGTGCCTCGATCTAAGCCGGGGCCTTTAATCTCTTGACCATCAAGCAGTATTCTACCTTTGGTTGGTGTAGACAGTCCTCCTAGCAGGTCAAGCAGTGTTGACTTTCCACATCCGCTCGGACCAACTATTGTAAGAAACTCTCCTTCATTTACGGCAAAATCCATATTGCTAATTGCAGTAAACTGCTTGACAGCTCCTTTTTGCGTGTTGTCACGTACAGTAAAGGTTTTCGTGACATTCTCTACTCTAATTTTCTCACGCATATCCATTCTCCCTTCTCCTATCCGACTGCCAAGTCACATGGTACAAAAAAAGGCCCTACCTCACTTAGGTGTAAGTGAGAATAGGAGCCTTAAGTTGACTTATCGGCTAATATATAAGCTGTGCAACCGAGATGACTAATAACTGAGTAAACTTATAGGAATAGTTTAACATGTTTTTTGTTGGTGTCAACCCCATAAAGTGGGAAAATTTTATTCATCATTTTGTAGTGAATGTATAAATGGAAAATCCGTATACAGCCTAACAGTGGCTATATACGGACTGTATGAGCAAGCTATGATTTTCGTCCATATTGCTTGGCATAGGACAAAATTTTACGATACAGCTTACCATTATTCATATTTTTCAGCGGATAAATTTGCGGGCGGGTGTTCACTTCTAATATCCATAGTCGACCTGTTGTATCGATTGCCACGTCGAGCCCAAGCTCTCTATAGCCGCTACTTTTTTTGGAGAACACCTTGGCAACCTTTACGCCAAGCCAGCGCAGCTCATCTTTAATGCTAGAGCGCTGGGATTCATTAAATCCAGCACCGGTTAAAGTAGAATCAATGAATTTAATTGAACCGCCTTGATTATAATTGGTCGTTACTTTATTCGCTAGCCCAACCTTACAAAATAGTGCAGTAGCTTCCCAAACTCCTGCATTTGTTTTCTGAACCATGACGCGAACATCGAACGGTTTACCATTACTTTTTGCCAGCGCAATCCCTTTTTGTAGAATGAAGGAGCGTGTGCCAGCAAATGATTTTAACCATTGCACTAAGCTATCTTGGTTAGAAAACTCTCTTCTTGTTGTATCGTGCTTGGCAATATACTTCCCGTCTGACTTACTTATTTTTACGATTTTTGCGCCCCCAGAACCGTCAGTTGGTTTGAAAAATACAGTATCGTAGCGATTGAGCATATCGGAAAGATTAGTTTTGGTAAAACGCTTAGTGTGAGGAATGTATGTTCTTACATCGTCGTCCTTCAATAACCACGTCGTTTTAATCCATTTGTTTTTATGAGACGAGCTTTTGTAGGTAGTAGTAACGGTACTCACCTCCTGTAAATTTGTAGCGTAGCAGCCTTTCGATAGGCTATAAGCTAGAGCTAACGCTTTATCATATTATGACTAGGGATAAAAGGGCACGGCATATTGCCTAATTGCTCTAAAACTATGAGCAGCCTTTCATCAATCAATTGCTAGTTAAGCATAAAAGCATCCAGTATAATGGAGAGGAGTTGCAATTAAAGGAGGTTCACATGAGCACATTTCAACATTTAGATACGTTATTATCAGAGCTTGTAGAGAAGGATATTGTAGGCTGCGGTTGTGTTGTTGCCCAGCGAGGTAATATTTTATATGAAAATTATGTTGGCTATGCTGATCGTGAGCGTAATCTACCGATGACGGAGCAAAGCGTTCACCGTCTATTTTCAACAACAAAGGTTATCGTTTGTACAGCGGCATTATTGCTTTTTGAACGCGGTTACTTTTTGCTGAATGATCGACTGGATCAATATCTACCTGAGTTTCGTGACATGACGATTGCTCATACGGAAAGTAATGGTCATGTACACTTGAAGCCAGCACAAACTCCTATTTTAGTTAAGCATCTTTTTACGATGACAGTAGGGGTTCCTTACCCAGATGGGAACTCCTATACAGCTAAAGTATTAACCCGATACATGGAGGAGCTGAAAGCGGAAGGTAATTATACGCTAGAGCAGTTTACTAAGAAGATCGCTCAAGCTCCTTTGCTATTTGAACCAGGTAGCAACTGGGCTTACGGTCTCGGACATGATATTTTAGCGAGACTTATAGAAGTGGTTAGCGGCAAGTCAATTGAGCAATTTTTGCAGGATGAGCTATTCCAGCCGCTAGGAATGAACGAAACAGGCTATACCTTTAGCGGTGATCAAGAGCAGCGTATGGTGACGTTGTATACCGACGATGGGCAAGGTGGGATTAAGCCGCTTATTCCTGCTCTTGGCGATGAAACCTTCCAGCCGGGTGTAGCTTATCGTGGAGGTGGACTTGGCCTGTTTTCTACTCCGCGTGATTATACGAAATTTGCCCAGATGCTTGCTAATGGTGGAAAGCATGAAGGCAAGCGTATTATTGGGCGTAAAACAATTGACTTAATGCGCGCTAATCAGCTCAATGAGCGACAGCTTCAACAATTTAATGCGCCGCAAGTTGAAGGATACGGCTATGGACTTGGCGTTCGTACTTTACTTGATCTCGGTGCGTCCAATGGCAATGGTACTGTTGGAGAATTTGGCTGGTCAGGGATGACAGGTACATACACGCTTATTGACCCAGCAGAGCAATTATCGATTGTGTATATGCATCAGCGTCTACCTAGCCTTGAGCGCGAGCATCATCATCGTGTACGTAATACGGTGTATGGTTGCATTGAGTAGGCGCTGCGGAACATCACAATTTTAGTTGGTTTGATACAGCACTGAGGAAGATGTGTTAGCAACGCTCCGGAATAATGCCTCTTGCGTCCACGGTTTAAAGCCTGCTGCACTGGATCATATCTAAAGGTTGCAGCAGGCATTAAAGGTGGAGCACTTCGTTCTCCAGAG
>Ga0180216_1000291_pt1 | contig 55952 bp, 44 predicted proteins | sample eDN3rd37CBELigMG_FD_128879 | JGI IMG/M metagenome (GOLD analysis project Ga0180216, IMG submission 128879) | Enriched Miracle-Growth compost microbial communities from Emeryville, California, USA - eDNA 3rd pass 37_C BE-Lig MG (version 2)... ...
CACCTTTTTTATTAGTTTGGTCTGATTTAATATTAGCAGATGATTTGCAAATACCAGAGACGGGTCGTTATATTGGATTATCCAAGGACTTCAGATGTCGTTGGAAGTATGAGAATGGTGTATTTGAAGAAGAACCTTCGATGGAATATGGTGTTGCAGGTCTATTTTTATTTGAGGATAAAAGTGTGTTAGCGGATTTACCAGATCAGGGGGAATTTGTAAAGTGGCTTCAGCAAAAACAAATACAATTCGATACTTTGCCAATGTATCGTTCTAAGGAATACGGTTTATTATCAGAGTATAGAAAGCTAGTCGTACAAAAATGTCGTCCTTTTAATGAATTGACGATTAAGGAAAACACGGTTATTAAACGACCAATAACAAAGCAAGGTGAAGAAATAGCAACAAAAGAGCTAGCTTGGTATCAATACGTTCAAAGTCACAGTAATTTTACAGACATACCGAATATATATAGTTTTGAACCATTTGAAATGGAAAAAGTTAAAGGCTCTAACATTTATGAATACGAGGATATTAGTTTAGAAGACAAAAAAGAAATTTTACGTTCTATTGTTAATATGCTAAAAAATTTGCATGCAATTGGAGAAATTGAAACCGATTATTTTAGTGTTAAAGAAGCGTACTACGATAAAACAATCGATCGGTTAAATAAAGTTAGGGATCTGATTCCATTCGCAGACCAGCCTTATATTACGATCAATAACCGTCGTTGCAGGAATGTGTTTTTCTTTCAAAATGAGTTACAAAATCATGTGATGAATCTTACTGTTCCTAAGTTTAGCTTTATTCATGGAGATTGCACCTATTCTAATATGATGTTGACCGAACAATTAAAGCCGGTTCTTATCGATCCGAGAGGCTATTTTGGTTCTACACGATTATTTGGCGATGTAGATTATGATTGGGCCAAACTATATTATTCGTTAGTTGGTAATTATGATCAGTTTAACTTAAAGCGCTTTGAGTTGACGTTCCAAGCAGATCACGTATACATTGATGTAAAGTCCAACAAATGGGAAATGTTAGAGGACTATTACTTTGATTTACTTCAAGATAAGGTTGATCGGGAGAAGATTAAACTGTTACATGCAATCATTTGGTTATCATTAACCACTTATGCCTGGGAAGATTATGATTCCATTTGCGGTGCATTTTATATTGGGCTATATTATTTGGAGGAAGTATTATGAGAGCATACTTCGAGGAATTACTGAACGATATAAATCATTCCATTCAAACGTTAAACGAACAAGTGTTTAGCCAGCTTGTTGATGAATGTGTCGCCACATTAGATCGTGGCAATAAGGTCATTGTTTCTGGATTAGGTAAAAACGTATCAATCTGCGATAAGTTTGTAGGTTCTATGGTATCTTTAGGCCTAAATGCATGTTTTCTCAATACAAACTCAGCAGTCCATGGCGATTTAGGAGTAGTAAAAGACAATGATCTAGTTATTTTGTTAACAAAGAGTGGGGAAACTGTAGAGTCCATTTATTTGACGCAATTATTACAGGAGCGCTGTTGTCATTTATGGCTGCTAACATTTAATGATAATAGCACATTAACAAAAATGATTCCGAACCAACTCATACTTTCGCTTCGTCATGAGGGTGATCAATGGAATATAATGCCCAACAATTCTTCTACTTTAAATCTTATTGTTTTACAAGCGTTGGCGATGCAAATTTCAATAAAAATGAATATCCAGCTAGAAGAATTTAAAAGAAACCATCCTGGTGGTTTTATTGGGGAGACTTTGAGAAATGAATAATGTGTTGAAGCTATCCGCATTAAGAAAAACATGGATTTTTGACTTGGATGGTACACTGGTTAAACATAATGGCTATCAAATCGATGGTTATGATACATTGTTAGAAGGTGTTTCGCAGTTTTTTTCTGAATTGCATGAGGAGGATTTAGTCGTTATATTAACAGCTAGATCCTCTAGTTATAAAGAAGAAACGATTCAGTTTTTGAACGAGCAGGGGATACGATTTGACCATATTATTTTTGATGTGCCGCATGGTGAAAGAATACTAGTTAATGACCGCAAGCCTTCTGGTTTAGCTACAGCTTATAGTGTTAATCAAGATCGAAATCAATTCAATGCATTTAAATATGAAGTGGATGAGAGCTTATGAAAAAGAAAGTTGCATTATTTTTGGATCGTCTCAACTTACAAAAGTCTTTGAAGGATAAGCAATTGTTTGTCTTCGGTGCAAATGCGTCAGGAACCATTATCATTAATGATCTTATTGCTCGTGGTTTAGAGGTTGCTGGTGTTTTAGATAATAATCCCCTGTTAGAAAATAGCATGTTTTTAGAAATTAAAGTTACAACACCTGAACAGGCATTTACTCCGTTTATTGATAATGCTGTAATATTAATTGCTTCGCGGTATTATGATGAGATGAAGCTGCAGTTAGAACAGCTAGGCTACATTGAGAACGAGCATATTTATAAAGTTGTAGATTTAAACCCAAATAGTGACTTTAATTTATCTTGGGATACAACGAACAAATATATTAGTCTAGCAGAACGTGGTGTAGAAGTATATGAACGTTTATGCCGAAAATATAATTCTAGACTTATTGTCATGTCACCTGTAAAGCCTAATGGCGATACCTATATGATTTGCTCTTACTTGAACTCGTTCATTCAAAACAACTATAACGGGGAATCTTATGTGTTAACAGTTGTTGGGAAATCATGTCAGTTAACTGCTGAGCTTTTTAATATTGAAAATATTGAATTATTAGATACTCAGGATAATATTTCTTTAGTCACATTAGCTAATTTTTATCCTGATCGTGTTCAGATTATTAGTCCTTATTATAAATACCAAGAGATATATCATCATCTTGATGGTTATAAAGGATTAACCTTTATTGAAGAGATTAAGCATGGCTTGATGGGATTAAATAAGAATACTGAGCCACAGTTTCCTAATACTCAAATTTCCGATGAACGACTAAATGAATTATGTCTACGTTATGGCATTGAAAAGGGAAATTCAGTCATTATTGCACCATTTGCTAATAGTATCCCATTAATTAATAATCGTTTTTGGGAGCAGCTTGTTGCCTCTCTCAAACTTGACGGTTATAAAGTATTTACAAATTGTGGTACATTAGAGGAAGTGCCGATTAAGGGCTCCGAGCGAATTTTTTATGAATTTGAAGAAGCCGTTGCCATTAGTGAATATGCTGGAACAGTGATTAGCTACCGTAGCGGTTTCTGTGAAATTATTGCTAGAAGTAAGTGTAAAAAAATTGTGATATATCCAGATCATATTAAGGGACATTCGAGTTTACGAGTGTTATTTGGTATGGAGGATCAAATCTATGAGCAGGAACGATTATATCAGATTACGAATACCTACAAATATACTAATGAGTTGTTAGATGAGGTTATGAGAGTTGTTAGGGAAGATTAAGTAAAGGAGTTATTCTCTTGAAAAAATCAATTTTCATCACTGGAGCAACAAGAGGAATTGGCTATGCAACTGCTGTTCAGGCAGCTAAGCAGGGATGGACGCTTATTCTAAATGGCAGAGAAGAAGAACGTCTCGCTAACATTAAGGAAGAGCTGTCTGAACAGGGAGCACAGGTCTACACATTATGTTACGATGTAACAGATGTGAATGAGATTAAAAAATCCTTTATGTTTATCAAAAAAGAGCTAGGTAGGCTTGATGCTCTCGTTAACAACGCGGGTGTACTTGATGATGCCCTGCTAGGCATGGTTAATGAGCGTCAAATTCGCTCAACGTTCTCAATTAATATAGAGGCGGTCATCTATCATATGCAATATGCATCTAGACTCATGATGCCGCAAAAATCAGGCTCCATTGTCAATGTGAGCTCGATTATTGGACGAGTGGGTAACGCAGGTCAAACGGTATATGGTGCAAGCAAGTCTGCAGTTATCGGTGCTACCTATTCAGCAGCTAAGGAGCTGGGACCGCATAATGTACGTGTGAATGCTGTCGCTCCTGGTTTTATTGAAACGGATATGACCAAGCAATTGTCAGAAGATAAGTATACTCAGCGTTTAAGTGAGATTAAAATGGGGAGAATTGGGAAGCCTGAGGAAGTTGCCAACACAATTCTTTTTTTAGCCTCAGAGCAATCCTCTTACGTAACTGGACAAGTAATTGGCGTTGACGGTGGCATGGTGATTTAAAAAGGAGCGGCAGGTGAGAACATGATTAGCTTCAAAAGACTGGCTGAGACTGATCTAGAGCAGGTGCTGGAATGGCGCACAAGTGAGCATGTTACTCAGTATATGTACACTGATATTGAGAAAAATCTAGACAATCAGAAAAAGTGGTTCCAGCGAATTTCCCGGAATGATACCCAATATTATTGGATCATTCAATACAAGGAGATTCCGATTGGTTTAATATCGATTAACCAATTAGATCGTAATAATAAGAAGGCCACGTTTGCATACTATTTGGGTGACTTGAATTATACACTAGTGGCTGGTCGCATTCATCCGTATTTATACAATTTTGCTTTTTTTGAGCTCGGGTTGAACAAGCTCTATGCTGAAGTGATGGATGGCAACGACGGAATGATGAAGATGCACCAGTTTTATGGCTTTACCCATGCAGCAACCTTCAAGCAGCATATCTATAAATATGGCCGTTACCATGACGTCCAATATTTTGAGTTATTGGCTTCGATTTGGAAGGGAAAATGTAAAAAATTTCACAGGCTTACTGCATCATTTTCTATGGATTAAACTAAAAGAATAATAGCAAAAAGCCGATAAAAACAATATATACTTAAAGTTAGGTGGTTACATTGATGAATAACGAACAAAAGCTTCGTAATATCTTTGCCGAAGCATTGCAAATTAATATTAATTTAGTAGTAGATGATCTAACCTATAATTCAATTCCTGAATGGGATTCGATTGCACATATGACGCTGATCTCCGAAATTGATAACGCGTTTGATACCATGCTTGATACTGATGATGTGTTAGATATGAGCTCTTTCGCCAAAGCAAAAGAAATATTAGCTAAATACGATGTACAGTTTTAAGCGTAGGGGTGTGGTTTAAATACCATACCCTATTCTTTTATGACTTGGAAGGTGGCAACGATGTTTTATAATATCCAGCAATATGGCGGGCAGCAAGCGATTATAACGAAGGAACGCCAATTAACATATATAGAGTTACAGCAGTTAGCAGATAGCTATCTGTTCACATCAGAGAATAAGGAACTGATTGTGCTGCTAGGCGACAATGAAGTAGAGATTGTTGCTGCGTACATAGCGGCGTTGCAAGCGCGTCATGCAGTGATGCTGTTAAGTCCGGCGCTAAACAGAGAGCTATTGATACAAATAGTTAGCAATTATAGGCCGAGATGGATTGTAGCAATCAATAATAGTGAAGAGATACAATTGCAGGGCTATGTTCAACGTAATAAGATGCTAGAGCGTCTAGAGGATGTGAGAACAGCTATCCATCCGGAGCTGGCCGTTCTACTTAGCACATCAGGTACAACAGGCAGTCATAAATTCGTCCGCTTATCGTATCGTAACCTGCAAGCTAATGCACAATCTATTGCGGATTACTTAGAGCTGAATCAAACTGAACGGGCAATTTTGAATTTGCCATTGTCCTATTCGTACGGACTATCTATCCTTAATAGTCATCTACAGGTGGGAGCTTCAGTTTTACTAACAGGGGAGAGCATCATTGCCAAGTCGTTTTGGAGTTTTGTACAGGAGCAGCAGGCGACCTCTTTACCAGGCGTACCTTTTACGTATCAGATGCTACAGCGTGTAGGATTTATGAAAATGGATTTGCCACATCTGAAAACATTGACTCAGGCAGGTGGACGCTTGGACCAACGACTAGTACAATTGTTTGGTGAATACGCTAGAGACAACAATAAACGTTTCTATGTAATGTACGGTCAGACGGAGGCGGCACCTCGCATTTCTTATGTACCTAGCGATCGACTGCTTGAAAAGCCATCGACGATTGGTATTGCCATTCCTGGAGGCCAGCTATCGCTTGATCCAGAAAGCAATGAGCTAATCTATTACGGCGAGAACGTCATGCTTGGATATGCTGAATCGCTAGAGGATCTAGCGAAAGGCGATGTTTGCAACGGAGTATTGCATACCGGAGATGTGGCAACTGTAGATGAAGACGGCTATTATACGATTACAGGACGAATGAAGCGTTTTGTTAAGTTATTTGGCTTACGTATTAATCTAGATGAGGTAGAGCGTAAGCTAGAAGCGTTGCTAGCACAGCCTGTCGCGTGTACTGGCAATGACGATAAGCTAATTGTTGTGACTGAATCAGAGGTGTTAGTAGATGCAATTAAACAGCATGTACAAGAGCTGTATAAGCTCCATCCGACAGCATTTCGCGTCAAGGTGCTGGAGCAAATTCCTCGTTTCGCTAACGGTAAAATAAACTATAGTGCATTAAAGGATGAGTGACGATGAGCTATCCTTATAATTTAGATCGACCAATAAAAAGCAAGCAACTGCTGGATGGGTTAAATGAGCTAACGGCTCACCATATAAAGCGTAACGATGCTTATCGAGCGATGCTGTTAAAGTCAGGTCAGCAGGGGCAGAATGCAACACTTGAGGCTGTCCCGTATTTGCCTGTTCAGCTATTTAAGCTGATGGAGCTCGTATCTGTTCCGCAAGAGGAAGTAGTGAAGGTGCTTACCTCAAGCGGTACGACGGGGCAGCAGGTTTCGAAAATTTTCCTCGATAAGGAGACAGCAGTTAAGCAGACGAAGGCATTAGTGGCAGTGATGAAGCCGCTACTCGGAACGCAAAGGTTACCAATGGTTATTTTTGATACGAAGTCAGTATTAAAGGATCGACGCTCCTTTAGTGCGCGTGGAGCTGGGATATTGGGCTTTGCTAATTTCGGAAGAGGTCATTTCTACGCCTTGAATGACGATATGACGGTCGATTGGGATGGCTTACAGCAGTTTATTGCGCAGCAAGGAGGCAATAAAATATTGCTGTTTGGCTTCACCTATATGATCTGGAAGCATGTCGTTCAAGAAGCGAAGCTTAAAGCGATGACTATCAATTTTGGTGACAGTATTCTCATTCATGGCGGTGGCTGGAAGAAGCTCAAGGACGAAGCCGTTGATGCAGAAACCTTTAAGTCTACGCTGCAAGCTGTACTAGGCATTACTAAGGTGCATAACTACTACGGCATGGTAGAGCAGGTAGGCTCTATATTTGTTGAGTGTGAGCACGGACATTTGCACACGCCTAATTATGCCGATGTAATCGTACGTGATCCTATAAGCTTCAAGCCATTGCCTTACGGACAGCAAGGCTTAATTCAAGTGCTTAGCCTGCTACCTACAAGCTATCCTGGACATAGTCTGCTAACAGAGGATGTTGGTACTATTCATGGGGAGGATGATTGCCCATGTGGCTGGAAGGGGAAATATTTCTCAGTAGCGGGTAGAATACCGAAGGCTGAGCTAAGAGGCTGTAGTGACACCTATGCTTTCGGAGGAGGTGGATCGGCATGAAGTTTTATTTCCCGTTAGAGCAAGGACAGCAGGCGCTAGATTCCTTCAACAAACACGCACCACTTGAGCCGTTTCATCCTGTTGTGCTGCAATTTATTGCCGCTCTATCGCAACGATTCATAAAACTAAGACAATTTCCGGAAATCGTTGCATTAGGCTATTGGATGCGTAAAGCGAACATAGCATTGCTTCAGCAGCAGTGGGAAGAATCGATTCAAGGACGAATCATTAAAGCAAGAGGAACGGTATTTCATATCGCTCCTTCTAATGTAGATACAATATTTATTTATTCATGGCTACTCTCTTTGCTTGCAGGTAATCGCAATATTATTCGATTGTCCAGTAAGGAGCAGCCGCAGCAGCATACATTGCTACAGCTACTTCTTGCCGAGCTTGCGAATCCTGCATACGAGCTGCTTGCACAGCGTAATGTATTACTCACATATGGACATAACGATGATACGACGGAGCAATTAAGTAAGCTTTGTCATGTCCGTGTTGTGTGGGGGGGAGATTCAACGGTTAGTGCCGTTCGGAGCATTCCACTTGCACCGATGGCAAGCGAGCTCGTATTCGCTGATCGCTTCTCGATGTCGCTCCTTCAAGCTAGTGCGATCAATGCTCTGGAGCAAGAGAAGCTGGTACAGCTAACAGGGCAATTTTACAACGATGCGTATTGGTTTGATCAATTAGCATGCTCATCGCCGAGGTTAATTGTATGGCATGGAACGCAGGATGAGGTAAAGCAGGCGCAGATGTCCTTTTGGCATGTCCTAGAACAGGTACACGCAAATAAGCAGGATGAGCTGCAGGCGGCGTTGCAAGTACAGAAGCTAACGACGAGTTTATGGCTTGCTGCCAGTGAGGAAGCTACTGAAGTAAGAAATACTCAGGCCTATAGCAGTGTTATGCTGGACATGGTAACTAGAGACATTCGAGAAAGACATTGTGGCGGTGGTTTCTTTCTAGAAACGACCATTGACCAGCTTCAGCAGCTTGCGTCAATAATTGCGGATAAGGATCAAACATTAACCTACTTTGGCTACAATAGAGATGAGCTTCAACAGCTCGCTAGTGCTATTCAAACGAGAGGGATCGATCGAATCGTGCCGATCGGGCGAGCGCTTGATTTTCAAGAAACTTGGGATGGGCAAAGCTTTTTGCGTTCCTTTACGCGAGAGATTGTCATTATATAATAGAAAGCAATCGTAAAGTATACGGAATGAACGAATGGGGGCGTAACATGAAAACAATTGCGATTATTCAAGCGAGAATGGGTTCTTCTCGCTTACCAGGTAAAGTTTTAATGCCGTTAGGCGATCACAATAATTTATATTATGTAACATCTCGTTGTAAGGCAATTAAGGGAGTATCTGAAGTGATTGTCGCTACGTCCACTTTACAACAGGATGATGCGGTAGAAGCGTGGTGTCAGGAGCAAGGCATTTCTTGCTTCCGTGGCTCTGAAGAGGATGTGCTTAGCCGTTATATTGCTACGGCTGTATCTCATCAGCCAGACTATGTTATGCGGGTTACGGCAGATTGCCCTTTCGTAGATGTAGAGATGGCAGAGCAGATGCTAGAGCTAGCTGTGAGCAACGGGGTAGACATTGTTGATCTTGCAGCTACTCTTCCAAGAGGTTTAGCGGTTGAGGTAATTTCCTACTCGGCACTACAATACATCGATACTCATGGTCAAGAGCTTCGACATCGTGAGCATGTGACATATTACGCCTATGAATATAAGCACTTATTTACACGAGTATCCTATCAGCCGCCAGCTAATCGCCTTCATTCGGAGCTGCGCATCACGCTGGATACGGAAGAGGACTACGCGTTAATTTCACATGTAGCGCAGCATTTTAACAATCCGTTTATTTCTAGTCAGGAGGTCATTGCTTACTTGCTGGAGCACCCGAAAATTGCTGCGCTAAATGCACATGTAGAGCAAAAACCAGTGGTATGAACATTTTAATTAGAGCGGATGCTTCATCAGCGATAGGTAGCGGGCATGTTATGCGCTGTCTGACTGTTGCACATAACCTAAGAAAACTAGGTCATCACGTCAGCTTTTGGATGGAGCCGTTACCGGGTAATCTCATCCAATTTGTAGAAGAAGCTGGCTTTGCTGTTACACAGCAAGTGGTTTTTGTCGATATATTAATTGTTGATCATTATGGACTTGATTTACAGTGGGAGCAATCGATGCGTAGCTTTGCACGCAAAATTGTCGTTATCGATGATCTTGCCAATCGTCGTCATGATTGTGACCTGCTACTCGATCAAAATGTTATAGCCAATTATGAAAGTCGCTATGATGACTTAGTACCACCGCATTGTATTAAGCTACTAGGCTCAGCCTATCTTATGATGCGTGATGAATTTATAGAAGCAAGAAGCAAAGCAGTTGTTCGAAGTGGAGAGGTGAGACGACTACTTGTCTTTATGGGCGGCAGTGATCCAACGGGTGAAACGCTCAAGGTACTAGATGCGATTGAGCAGCTACAGCAATTTGCTGAGCTTGGACAGCATCATAACAGTATCGAGCATATTGATGTCATTGTTGGCAGCAGCAATGCGAGCAAGAAGTTAATCCAGCAACGATGCATGGAACTAAAGTTAAACTATTATTGTCAAATTGATTACTTAGCTGAATTAATGGTCCAAGCAGATTTTGCGATTGGTGCTGGTGGCTCTGCGATGTGGGAACGCTGCTATGTCGGCTTGCCGTCCTCTTGTACAGTCGTAGCTGATAATCAAGCTCCGACGACAGATAAGGCTGAACAATTAGGTGCGATTATTCATTTAGGCTGGCATGAACAGGTGAATGCAGAGTCGTATGTTAATCTATTAAAGCAACTTCCCGAGCTTAGCACTCAGCTAACAGAGATGAGTAAGCGGGGATTATCTATAACAGAAAGCCAAGGGAGAAGCAACGCTTGGCTTCAAGAAATGGTGGGGTTAATACCGTGATTAAAATTGGACATAAGGAAATTGGACGTCATATAAAGCCCTTTATTATAGCGGAAATGTCAGGTAATCATAATCAATCATTGGAGCGCGCGCTGCATCTAGTTGAGCTGGCTGCAGAGGCTGGTGTAGATGCTGTCAAGCTGCAAACCTATACACCAGACACCATTACACTCGATGTGCATACAGGCGAGTTTTTTATTTCTCATGAGGATGATCTATGGAAGGGGCAGTCGCTATATAACTTGTATCAGAAAGCTTATACGCCATGGGAATGGCATAGTGCTATTTTTGATAAATGTAAGGAGCTAGGGCTGCTTGCGTTCAGTTCTCCTTTCGATGAGACAGCAGTAGATTTCCTGGAAAGCTTAGACGTACCAGCTTATAAAATTGCCTCATTTGAAAATGTGGATATTCCATTAATTCGTAAAGTCGCTCGCACAGGCAAGCCGGTTATTATTTCAACAGGAATGGCAACTGCCGCTGAGCTTGATGAAGCGGTACGTGCAGTACGTGAAGAAGGCAATGAGCAGCTAGTATTATTAAAATGTACAAGCACCTATCCAGCCTCACCGGAAAACTCTAATCTATCGACAATTCCACATATGGCGGACTTATTTCAAACAGAGATTGGCTTATCTGATCACACAATGGGTATCGGCGTTTCGGTTGCGGCAGTTACACTTGGCGCAACGGTTATTGAGAAGCACTTCACGACCTCCCGTGCAGAGGGTGGGGTAGATGCGGCATTCTCAATGGAGCCTCATGAGCTAAAAATGCTAGTCGAAGAAACAGAGCGTGCATGGCTTAGCTTAGGTCATATTCAGTACGGACCGACCGAAGCAGAGAAACCTTCTGTAAAAAATAGACGCTCCTTATATATAGGTGAGGATATGAAGAAGGGCGATATTTTAACGGAAAGTAATTTGCGCAATGTTCGCCCTGGCTTAGGCTTAGAACCGAAGTATTACGATCTTGTATTAGGTAAAGCGGTTAAACAAGATGTTAAGAAAGGGACAGCGCTAAGCTGGGATTTGCTACTATGAGCAGACGTGAACAATTTCTACCATACGGACAGCAGTGGATTGAAGAGGATGATATAGCAGCTGTCATTGAAACGTTGCAGTCTCCTTATTTAACGACAGGCCCCAAAATCGCTCAGTTTGAGCGAGCCGTTGCACAGTATGTTGGGGCAAAGTATGCTGTAGCGTTTGCTAACGGCACAGCAGCATTGCACGGAGCTTGCTATGCAGCTGGTGTCTCTGCAGGCGACGAGGTGATTACAACACCAATCACCTTTGCAGCTAGTGCGAACTGTGCAAGATATTTTGACGCAACCATCGTATTTGCTGATATCGATGCTAATACTTACAATATTGATCCTGAAGCTGTAAAAGCTAGCATTACGGATAAAACAAAGGCGATCATTCCTGTAGATTTCACGGGTCAGCCGTGTGATATTGATGCTATTATGGAGATTGCGTCAGAGCGCAATATTGTCGTTATTCAAGATGGGGCGCATTCATTAGGGGCAGAATATAAAGGAAAAAGAGTTGGAACACAAGCCCATATGACGATGTTCAGCTTCCATCCGGTTAAGCCAGTAACGACTGCTGAAGGCGGTGTTATTGTTACCGATAGTGCAGAATACTATAAGAAGCTGAAGCTTTTCCGTACACATGGTATTATAACTACCCCGTATGCGAAGGAGCAAGGGGATTGGTACTATGAGATGGTTGATCTTGGTTATAACTATCGTATGACCGATCTTCAGGCTGCGCTTGGGGTTTCGCAAATGAATAAGCTTTCAAGCTTTATAGAACGTAGACGTGAGCTTGCGGCGTTGTATACAGAGCAGCTACAGGGTTTATCTGGTGTAAAGACACCGTTTCAGTCCCCACACAGTGAGTCTGGCTGGCATCTGTATTCCGTACAGCTAGATGAACAAGTGTTAGGGAAAAGTCGAAAGCAAATCTTTGAAGAGATGCGCGCAGCTAATATCGGAGTGCATGTTCACTACATTCCTGTTTATTGGTTTCCATACTATAAAGGCTTAGGATATACGCGAGGCCTATGTCCGACAGCAGAGTGCTGGTACGAGGGGGCATTAACGCTGCCATTATATCCTAAAATGAGCGATAAGGATGTCTTCGACGTTGTAGCTACGCTAAAACAAATCATAGGTTAGGAAGAAGCATATGTTGAATGAACTTAAACAAATGAACGAATTATTCGACCGTTTGTTTCCAATACTCCGCAGCATTACAGGGCCAGGTTTACGAGAAACATTGTCCATTTTGAATGAATATATTCCTTTGACGATCGAAGAGGTTGCAACAGGAACCAAAGTATTCGATTGGACCATTCCTCCAGAATGGGTGCTAAGAGAAGCTTGGATTAAGGATGAGGCTGGGCATGAAATTATTAATGTTAAGGCAAGCAATTTGCATGTGCTCAATTACAGTGAGCCTATAGACAAGGTGATCAGTCTAGAGGAGCTCAAGCAGCATGTCTATACGATTCCGCATCTCCCGACAGCAATCCCTTATGTAACCTCGTATTACAAGGAACGTTGGGGTTTTTGTATGTCTCATGAGCAGCTAACGGCTCTACCTGAAGGAAACTATCATGTGTATATTGACAGCGAGAAAATTGATGGCGGATTAAGCTTTGGACAGGCGGTATTACCGGGGAAAACGGATAAGGAAATTTTAATTTCAACTTATGTATGCCATCCCTCTCTTGCTAACAATGAGCTAAGTGGTCCGATCGTAGCAGCTTTTCTATATAATCGCATTAAACAATGGGAAAATCGCGAGTTTACGTATCGTTTTGTATTTCATCCGGAAACGATTGGATCGATCGCGTTTTTATCAAGATATGGTGAGCATTTGAAGCAGAAGGTATACTCTGGATGTGTACTGACTTGTCTTGGAGGCAAAGATAAGCCATTAAATTATAAGCAAGCACGAAATCAGCAAGCGCCGCTTAATCGTTTAATGGATTACTTAGTGACACATGAAAAAAGAGAGTATTCTATCCGACCATTCACACCATTGAACGGATCTGACGAGCGACAGTTTTGTTCCCCAGGCTTTAATTTGCCGATTGGACAGTTTTCTAGGATGGTATATGGACAGTATGCGGGTTATCATAATTCTTTAGATACGAAGGAAGTAATGACGATCGAGGGGTTAGTGCAAAGTGTCGATGAGCTTGAGGAGCTCCTTTCATTACAGGAGCTAGATGGGAAATATGTCAATCTCAGACCATACGGTGAGCCAATGCTTAGTCAGTATAATTTATACCCTGATCTTAATGCTCCTACTAATCGGAATCAATCAAATAATGCGACGATTGATAATCGTCAGCTGCTCAATCAGATATTAATGACCTTAAATTTCAGTGATGGTGAGCATAATTTAACTGATATTGCTAGAAAACTTGGGTATAAGTTCGAGCATTATCGATTGAGCACAAGCAAATTAATTGAAGTAGGACTGTTAGAGGGGCCGATTCGCTAGGAGGTTATTATTCATGAGAGTTATCATTATGATGGGCTCGCATCCGAGACATAATTACGTTGCCCAACAGTTAATCGATACAGGAAACGTTGTTGGGTATTTAGTTGAGCAACGAGAAAATTTTGTTCCTAGTCCGCCGGCGCATTTAGATGAACTGGATAAGCAAAACTTTATTCGTCATTTTAGAGATCGTGATCAGTCCGAGCATGCTATGTTTCCAGATTCCGTAGATGTGCCTGACGGTGTATCTGTGCGGAACGTAACAATTGAACAATTAAACAGTGAGGAAACAATTGAATGGATACGAAGTCTAAAAGCTGATCTGTTGATAAGCTACGGTGTTCACAAGCTTAGTGATGAATTACTAGCTGAAGCTCCTGCACAGGCATGGAATATTCATGGTGGTTTGTCGCCATGGTATCGTGGAACAACGACATTATTTTGGCCTTTTTATATGCTGCAGCCAAATTGGGCAGGGATGACAGTGCATAAGCTTTCCTCCAAGCTAGACGCTGGAGATATATTGCATCACGCTGTTCCAAAATTGGCGTATGGCGATGTGATTCATGATGTGGCTAATAAAGCAGTTAAGCAAGTGGCTGAGGATCTTTATTATATATTAACCAATTTACGATTAGATGAGCTAAGCTTTACCCCGCAAAAATCAGCGGGCAAGCTATTTCTTTCTTCAGAGTGGAAGCCTGAACATTTGCGTGTCATTTACCAGTTGTTTAATAATGATATTGTGGATCATTTCCTTGATGGGAAGCTACCGAAAGTTGATCCGCCACTTGTGAGAGCTTTTTAATCTTCGAATTAGTATTAAGTAAAGTTTAATGAGCATTGAGCATTCTACTGGTTATGTGGAATGAGTTAATATTACTATTCCACATAACCTAACTCTCTCTATCAAGTTTCCTCAATTCTCCCAAGCAGGATTATAAACTACCTCCCACAAATGTCCATCTGGATCTTGGAAGTACCCAGAGTAACCACCCCAAAATGTATCATGTGGAGTGACCGTAATAACGGCTCCGGCTTTTCTAGCTCTCTCAATCACTTCGTTAACCTCTTGTTTACTAGCAACATTGTGCCCAATTGTAAATTCGGTCGCACTAGGAGCTGCTTTCTGCAATCCTGTATCATGCGCAATGTCATCGCGACGCCAGATTGCCAGCTGAAGACCGGCCTGTAGTTTAAAGAATGCAACAGCTCCATGCTCAAATTCTGTACCAATGATGCCTTCGGAATAAAAACCTAAACCGTCACGGTAAAATTGAAGCGAACGTTCCAAATTGTCTACGCCTATAGTAAGTACGGTAATACGAGGCTGCATAATTGATCCTCCTAAAATTTTTGTCTTGGACTACTATAAATTAATCAAAAGCATTGTGCTAATCACTTCAGTCTACATTAAAACGACATATCCCCACAACTCATCGATTCGGTGATTGGGATTTGATAAATTGAATAAAATACCAATAAAAATTTTGTGGGAAATAAGAAAATATAAGCTCGAAATCATCTCCTATTTCATGATTTATGTTTGCATAACTAAACAATTGATTCAAAACTATGAATATTCAACAAATTTACGAGAATGTTGTTATAACTTAAATGAATTCGCTTTCAATAATTTGATTGACATTTTGCACCAAGCATTGTATAGTCAAATTGTGGGCCACATAATGCAGCCACACAGCATTTATAGACGAAGGGAATGTTTGCACATGCAAGGAAAAGTAAAATGGTTTAATGCAGAAAAAGGATACGGTTTCATCGAAACAGAACAAGGTGGCGATGTATTCGTACATTTCTCCGCTATCCAAACTGAAGGCTTCAAAACTCTAGAAGAAGGCCAAGCAGTAGAGTTCGATATCGTTGAAGGCGCACGCGGTCCACAAGCTGCAAACGTTGTTAAACTGTAATTATACGGCTACTTAAGCCTCTATTATAGTGATAATGTCAACCCCTCTTACAAAAAGAGGGGTTTTTTCTTTGTTTTCAATTTCGTCAATAAATTATCAGAAAATTCTAAATTAACAAAAATCTATTTTGAATCTTCTTTCTGCATATGTTATAATATGACTATATAAAGGAGGAGTGCCACATGATCTACAATATTCGAGGACAACGTGTTCAAGTTACCGACGCTCTAAGGGACTATGCTGAGAAGAAGCTCAGCAGATTGGAGAAGTACTTCGATCCTTCGATCACCTCCGAAGTAAATGCTACACTCTCTGTTACGAAAGGCCAACATACGGTTGAGGTTACGATACCGATCTCTGGAATGTTCCTGCGTGCAGAAGAACGCAGCGATGATATGTACGCTTCAATTGATGCTGTTATCGATAAGCTGGAGCGACAAATCCGCAAACATAAAACTAAGGTTAACCGTAAAGTCCGCCAAACGGGTGGTAGCAAGTCTATATTCCAAGAGTCTGGCAATGCTGTTTCCGTATTAGAGGACGAGGAGGATTTTGAGCTTGTTCGTACAAAACGCTTTACATTCAAGCCAATGGATGTAGAAGAAGCAATTCTGCAAATGAATATGCTCGGTCACACATTCTTTGTTTTCTCAAACTCTGAAAGTAAGTCTGTCAATGTTGTTTACAAGCGCAGTGATGGAAAATACGGCTTAATCGAGCAACAATAACTTTTACTAATAGGCGAAGGTGCTCTAGGTTATCTGCAATCCGCAGGTGCCCGGGCACCTTTTTATATTGTAGGTTTAAAAACTGGTCTTTGATGACGATGATATGCGTCGTTGTTCTTATTGAAATAGATAAATTATCAAAATGTTGCCAATAGTTGGTGTTCGTTAGGTGAATACATTGCGATTACTGCAACAAACTGTTAAAATTTTAAGCATAAGTCGAACAATCGGAAGGGGAAAGCCATGCTCGGATTGGTAAAGAAGATTTTTGGTGACTACAACGAGAAGGAAATAAAGCGACTGACGAAGGTCGTTGAACAAATAAATGCAATGGAACCTAAATTCCAGGCTCTTTCGGATGATCAGCTGCGCGCTAAAACAGAGGAGTTCAAAGCGCGTTATGCTAAGGGAGAAACGCTAGACGACCTATTACCGGAAGCATTTGCTACCGCACGCGAAGCGTCTAAGCGTGTATTAAACATGCGTCATTTTGATGTGCAGCTGCTAGGTGGTATGGTACTGCATGATGGTAAAATCGCTGAGATGAAGACAGGGGAGGGTAAAACACTAGTTGCTACACTTCCTGTTTATCTAAACGCGATAGCTGGAAAAGGCGTACATGTTATTACAGTCAACGGCTATCTTGCTGAACGTGATAGTCAAATTATGGGCCAGCTATATGAGTTCCTTGGTTTAACTGTAGGCTGTAACTTACATGGTCTTTCGCATGCTCAAAAGCAAGAGGCATATGCTTGTGATATTACGTACGGAACAAACAATGAATTCGGGTTTGACTATCTACGCGACAATATGGTGCTGTATAAGGAACAAATGGTACAGCGTCCACTTTACTATGCGATCATTGACGAGGTTGACTCCATATTAATTGACGAAGCGCGTACACCGTTAATTATTTCTGGACAAGCTGCTAAGTCAACGGAGCTCTATCACGCTGCGCAACGCCTTGTTTCTCGTATGAAAGAGGGAGAAGACTTCACAATTGACATTAAGCTGAAAAATGTAATGTTGACCGAAGAGGGCGTGGCGAAGTCTGAGCGTGCGTTTGGAATTGAGAACCTGTTTGATCACGCGAATGTGACAATCAACCATCATATTCAACAGGCGTTAAAAGCGAACTATATTATGAAGCGCGACGTAGATTATGTTGTTGAAGAAGAAGAGGTTGTCATTGTCGACGAATTTACAGGTCGTTTAATGGCGGGTCGTCGCTATAGTGATGGTTTGCACCAAGCGATTGAAGCGAAGGAAGAGCTTAAGGTTCAAAATGAAAGCATGACGCTAGCGACAATTACGTTCCAGAACTACTTCCGTATGTATCGTAAGCTATCAGGTATGACAGGTACTGCGAAAACAGAGGAAGAGGAATTCCGTAAAATTTATGGACTTGATGTTATTCAAATTCCAACGAATCGCTCAATGATCCGTGTTGATATGCCAGATGTCGTTTACAAAACAGTTAACGGCAAGTTTAAAGCCGTTGTTGAAGAAATTGTAACTCGTCATGCTAAGAATCAGCCAGTGCTAGTAGGTACAATTTCAATTGAAAACTCAGAAGTTCTATCTGAAATGTTAAAACGCCGCGGTATTAAGCATAAGGTGTTGAATGCGAAGTTCCATGCTGAGGAAGCTGAAATTATTTCGAAGGCTGGACAAGCTGGTGCGGTTACGATTGCAACGAACATGGCGGGTCGTGGTACCGATATTTTGCTTGGTGAAGGCGTAGCAGAACTAGGCGGCTTGCATATTATTGGTACTGAGCGCCATGAGAGCCGTCGTATTGATAACCAGTTACGTGGTCGTGCTGGTCGTCAAGGGGATCCAGGTTCATCACAATTCTACCTGTCGATGGAAGACGAGTTAATGCGTCGTTTCGGTGCTGAAAATATTATGGCAATGATGGATCGATTAGGTCTAGATGAAGATCAACCGATTGAAAGTCGTATGATTACCAAGGCTGTTGAATCAGCACAGAAACGCGTTGAGGGTAATAACTTTGATACGCGTAAAATTGTCTTGCAGTACGATGACGTAATGAACCAACAGCGTGAGGTTATCTATAAGCAACGCCGAGATATTTTGGAATCCGAAAATATTCGCGATGAAGTTATGGAAATGATCAAGCCGGTTATTGCACATACGGTAGAGGCGCATTGCGTAGACGATATTCCTGAAGATTGGGATCTACAAGCAATTCTTGATTATGTACATGCTAATCTGCTTGAAGAGGGCTCCTTAACGCGTGACGATCTATGGGGTAAAGAAAAAGAAGAAATCGTTGAGACGATTTTCAATAAAGTAGTGGAAGCGTACGATGAGCGTGAGCGTCAGCTTGGCGAGCAAATGATGCGTGAGTTTGAGAAAGTTATCGTGCTTCGTGCGGTTGACTCCAAATGGATGGATCATATTGATGCAATGGATCATTTGCGTCAAGGTATTCATTTGCGTGCTTACGGTGGTACAGATCCGCTTCGTGAGTACCAATTTGAAGGCTATGAGATGTTCCAAAGCATGGTTGCTGCTATTCAAGAGGAAGTTTCTAAGTATATCATGAAGGCCAGAATTGAAAACAATCTTGAACGTCAAGAGGTTGTAAAAGGCCAAACTTCTTCAACTAGTGGCGGCGGTGAAGACAATGTGAAGCAACCAGTTCGTCGTGAAGAACGCGTTGGTCGTAATGACATGTGTCCGTGTGGTAGTGGCAAGAAATACAAGCAATGTCACGGCAAATAGAGATGATGCTCAAAAAGCGCGACTTTGATGACGATGAGTTGGCGTTGAAGTTGATTCGACGGCGAATCTTGAACGCTAGCGAAAACTGCGCTGCTCACGTACCAAAAGCGTACGCTGCGCGGCTAGTTTTCTACTAGCGTCCAAGCTTCTTGGTCCTGAAAGCCGCACTTCTTGAGCTTTGATTGGAAGAGGTAACTCAAAAAGTACTGCTTTGATGACGATGATTTGCGCTGTAGCGTAGTCGACGTCGAATCTTGAACTCAACCGAAATTTGCGGTGCTCACGTAGGTCTATCTACGCTGCGCTCCTCAATTTCTAGTTTCGTCCAAGCTTCTTGGTCCTGAAAGCCGCACTATTTGAGCTTTGATTGGAAGAGGATGCTCAACAAGTGCAACTTTGATGACGATTAGTTGGCAAAGAAGTTGATTCGACGGCGAATCTTGAACGCTAGCGAAAACTGCGCTGCTCACGTACCAAAAACGTACGCTGCGCTGCTAGTTTTCTACTAGCGTCCAAGCTTCTTGGTCCTGAAAGCTGCACTTCTTGAGCTTTGATTGGAAGAGGAAGCTCAACAAGCAAGGCTTTGATGACGATGTTATGCGCTGTAGCCGTGCTCGACTTTGTCGAAGATGGCATAGATCGAGATTATCGAGATACTTTTGTTGTATGTGTCTGTGGAACATTGGAGCGTACGTACTAAAATACTACGTACGCTCCTCGTTCCTAGCTTGATGCCATATTTACGTTCTTAAAGTCACACTGCTTGAGCTTTTATTTAAAATTTAGGAGTACGATGAATGATGATTGATGTTACGTTGAAGCAAGAGCTTCGTGAGATGGTTAACCGACTTCAAACGCTTAGGGGGTCTCTTTGACTTAGAACTTAAGCAAGAGATTATCGCTAACTTTGAGGAAAAAATGTCGATGCCCGATTTCTGGGATGACAATGAACGTGCACAAAGTGTTATTTCTGAGCTGAATGCTGTTAAGTCAGTGGTAGAGCAATATAGTAAGCTGGAAAGCGAGCAGCAGGATCTTGAGATGATGCTAGAGCTTGTTGAGGAAGAGCAAGATGAGGATATGGCTAGCGAGCTTGCGTCAGGCATTGAGGCGCTTTCTAGTAAGCTATCTGAATTCGAGCTGCAGCTACTGCTGAACCAGCCTTATGATCGCTTAAATGCCATCCTAGAGCTGCATCCAGGTGCTGGCGGTACAGAGTCACAGGACTGGGGACTAATGCTGTATCGTATGTATACACGCTGGGCAGAAAAACGTGGCTTTAAGGTCGAACTGCTCGACTATCAGCCAGGTGATGAAGCTGGCATTAAAAGTGTCAGTTTGCTAATTAAAGGCTATAACGCGTATGGCTATTTGAAAGCAGAGAAGGGTGTCCATCGTTTGGTTAGGATTTCCCCGTTCGATTCTGCGGGTCGTCGTCATACCTCGTTTGCATCCTGTGATGTTGTACCTGAGATCGATGATACGATTGAAATTGAAATTCGTCCTGAGGATCTTAAGGTCGATACGTATCGCGCTAGTGGTGCTGGTGGTCAGCACGTCAACAAAACGGAATCTGCAATTCGAATTACCCATATTCCGTCAGGCATTATCGTAGCCTGTCAGCAGGAACGCTCGCAAATTGCTAACCGTGACCGTGCGATGAAAATGCTTCGTTCTAAGCTCTATGAACGTAAAATAGAAGAGCAAATGAAGGAGCTAGCAGAAATTCGCGGTGAGCAATCGGAAATTGCATGGGGCAGTCAAATTCGCTCCTATGTATTCCATCCATATAGCATGGTTAAAGATCACCGTACTTCTGTAGAGACAGGTAATGTCGGTGCAGTTATGGATGGAGACTTGGATATGTTTATCGATGGCTACTTACGTAGTCAGATCAAGCAACAAGCATAAGATAGGGAGAGTTTGCATCGGAGGTGCAGCTCTCCTTTTTCCGTGGAAAGGAAGAGATTTGATGGTACATAAGAGAAAACGGCAATCGCGATTCACATTATCTCCATCTATGCAAATTGCTTGGAACATCATTCAAGTTATCGTCGGTTCAGCCGTGCTTGCGTTAAGCTTTAACCTGTTTTTACTTCCCAATGGAATTGCGTCAGGCGGTGTAGCAGGGATCTCGGTGCTGGTGCAGCGTCTAACAAACATTACGCCGGCAGTTACACAATGGGTATTAAATATTCCATTATTAATTGCTGCGACCATTATTCTTGGTAAAAAATTCGGAGCGAAGGTTGTGTTAGGCTCAACGATCTTCCCACTAATGGTTTTAGTTACATCACATATTCCGTCACCGACTAATACACCGATACTAGCAGCAATCTATGGCGGAATTGGAGTAGGAGTAGGCTTATCGATTGTATTTCGTGGTGGTGGCTCGACAGGTGGACTTGATCTAGCCTCACAAATGCTGCATAAACTTACAGGCATTCCGTATAACCTTGCAGTCGTTTGCTTTGATGGAGCTGTCATTATCGGAACGGCGATCGTTATTGCGCCTGAGGTTGCGTTATATGCATTAATTTCATTGTTTGTAACGAGTAAAACGATCGACTTTGCGCAAAATGGATTACAGCTTTCTAAAGTTGCCTTTATTATTAGCGAGCGCTCAGACGAATTGGAACCATTAATTCTTCATGAGCTTGATCGTGGCTTTACGAAGCTAAAGGGCGAAGGCGGATATACTGGAACTGATCGTAATGTGCTTATGGTCGTCGTTGCCCAGCATGAGGTGGTTAAGCTGAAAAAGACCGTCACACGCTATGATCCGAATGCCTTTGTCATAATAAGCAATACCGCAGAGGTGCTTGGCGAAGGCTTCAAATCGTATTCATCAAAATAATCTCAGCTGAGGACACTTAAGCTGGGATTAGACGTAAATCATCATTGTATTTTTATTAGTCCGGATGTATAATAATACATTATTATGCATATTCATTTTCTGAGATCACTATTGTAAAATAGAAGAATTGATATAAATGGGTAGGAGAGGAAGCGGTAGTATGAGTACGAAGCTGAAAATTGCAATAGTAGGGTCGACTGGCTACGGTGGCGTTGAGTTAATGCGTTTGCTACAGTCTCATCCTTACGCAGAGGTAACCTCGGTGATTTCCTCGTCAAGTGCAGGAACACGTGTAACGGAGGGCTATCCACATTTGCAAGGAATTCGTGAAGAAATATTGGATGACGTTGATCCGCAGCTTATTAAAGAAAAGGCTGATCTTGTCTTTTTAGCAACGCCTGCAGGAGTTGCCGCTAAGCTAGCGCCACAATATTTGGCAGTTGGATTGAAAGTAATTGATTTATCTGGAGATTTTCGCATTAAGGATCGAGCGGTTTACGAGCAATGGTATAAGAAGCCTGCTGCCGAGCAAGCTGATCTAGATGCGGCGGTGTTTGGCCTAGCTGAGGTATATGCAGATCAAGTAAGTGATGCAACGTTTATTTCCAATCCCGGTTGCTTCCCTACCGCTACTCTGCTTGGTATTGTACCAGCGCTGCAAGCAGGGCTTATCGATCCAAGCACATTAATTATTGATGCGAAGTCGGGTGTATCAGGCGCGGGACGTGGTGCGTCACTAGGTACACATTATTCTGAGCTGAATGAAAACTTCAAAGCTTATAAGGTGAATCAGCATCAGCATATTCCAGAAATTGAGATGGTTTTATCAGATGTCGCTGAAGAGCAAGTGACGGTTACATTTACGACGCATCTTGTGCCAATGACTCGAGGTATTTTGTCGACCATTTATGCGAAGCTGAATGAGGATGTAACAGAGCAGCAGCTGATTGAACTCTATGAAAACTATTATGAAGGCCGTACCTTTGTACGTATTCGTCCGCAAGGACAGGTACCAGCTACAAAGGAAGTATGGGGCTCCAACTATTGTGATATTGGATTTTCTGTTGACCCACGCACGAAGCGCGTAACGATTATTTCGGTAATCGATAATTTAGTGAAGGGTGCAGCGGGTCAAGCGATACAAAATATGAATATTATGATGGGATGGGACGAGACGTTAGGCTTACAATTCGTTCCTGTATACCCGTAAATGTGAGGAGAAGAACGGTAATGTCAGAGGAACAATTTCATATCGTGGCGGACGGCTCTGTCACTTCCGCACAAGGCTTTGTAGCAGGCGGATTGCACTGTGGATTGAAGAAAACGGAGCGCCATGATTTAGGTGCGATTGTATGTGAGGTTCCAGCGGCAGCAGCTGCTGTATATACAACAAATGTGTTTCAAGCTGCGCCTATTAAAGTGACGAAGGAAAGCCTAGCAAGCAGCGGACGCTTGCGCGCTGTCATCGTTAACAGTGGTAATGCCAATGCGTGCACCGGTAAGCAAGGGGAAGATGATGCGTTCAATATGCGTAACGCCTTTGCTGATGCAGTTGGTGTGGCCCATGACGAGGTAGCAGTTGCATCAACAGGAGTAATTGGCGAGCTGCTTAAAATGGATAAGGTTTACGCTGGAATTGAACAGTTACCAAGCAAGCTGCAAGCAGGTGAGCAAGGTGATGAAGATTTTAGCCAAGCGATTCTAACAACAGATCTTGTGAAAAAGACCATTGCCGTTGAACTGAATATTGATGGCAAGAAAGTAATCATTGGCGGTGCAGCTAAAGGATCTGGCATGATACATCCAAATATGGCGACTATGCTTGGCTTTGTAACGACAGATGCTAACATCGAGCCAGCTGCCTTGCAACAGCTATTGCGTGAAGCTACAGATGTTAGCTTCAATATGATTACTGTGGATGGCGACACAAGCACGAATGATATGCTTATTGCGCTAGCTAGTGGCTTAGCAGGCAATGAAACGCTAACGGAAGCTCATCCGGACTGGGCAGCGTTCCGCGCCGCTCTAACACATGTTTGCGTGCATTTGGCCAAAGCGATTGCTCGTGACGGTGAAGGTGCTACGAAGCTTGTTGAAGTGCGCGTAGAGGGTGCTGTAAATGATGACTCCGCACAAGCGATTGCGAAAACAATCATTGGTTCTTCTCTTGTGAAATCAGCTGTTTTTGGCGCTGATGCAAACTGGGGACGTATTATCGCTGCGGTTGGCCGTGCAGGTCAGCCTGTTAACCCAGAAACGGTTGATATTGCGCTTGGAGATATTGTTACGCTTCGTCAATCTTCTCCAGTGGCATTTGATGAGGAACAAGCGCTTGAGTATTTGAAGGGTGATACGGTTGTCATCTCTGTTCAATTAAATATGGATAACGGTAAGGCAGTTGCATGGGGCTGTGACTTAACCTATGACTATGTACGCATTAATGCTGCATACCGTACGTAATAGATAAAATGAATGAAGGAGTGCGGAAATGGGACAGCAACGCTTTGTTATGAAATGCGGCGGCAGTACGTTAGCGGCTTTGCCCGACAGCTTTTTCGCGGAGCTACGTGATTTGCAAGCTAACGGAGTTTCGCCTGTCATTGTGCACGGTGGTGGACCTGCAATATCTGAGACGCTAGATAAGCTTGGCATTGAGACGGAGTTTGTGCAAGGGCTTCGTAAAACGAATGATCAGGTGCTTGATGTCGTTGAGATGGTATTGGCAGGACGTATTAATAAAGAGATTGTTCGTAAAATGGAAAGTAACGGTGCGAAATCCATCGGTTTATCTGGTGTAGATGGCAAGCTGATTCAAGCGAAGCCCGTTGCTAATCATGCAGAGATCGGTTTCGTAGGTGATGTTACAGAGGTTAATGCATCGATTATCGAAGGCATTATGGGGATGGGTTATATTCCTGTTATTGCTCCGATTGGGATTGATAACAGCGGACAGCGATATAATATAAATGCCGACACGGCTGCAGGAGCAGTTGCTTCTCAGCTTGGTGTGTCACGTATGATTGTCGTTACCGATGTACCGGGCATTATGAAAACGGTGGATGGCGAGAAGGTTACATTGCCAGAGGTTACTGTAGCGGACATTGAAAACATGATCGCTAGCGGTGAAATTTATGGTGGTATGATTCCAAAAGTAAGAGCGGCGATTCAATGCATTCAAGGCGATGTGCAGGAGGTTGTCATCGTAAGTGGATCGATTGAAGGCGTGTTAACTCAAGCGGTAACAACAGGTGGAGTAGGAACGGTCATTAAAGGGTAGAGAGGTGATTATGTTGAGTCAAGGTACAATTGAAACAACAGGTCAATCGTTATTTCCGACATATGCGAGATATCCGCAAGCCATTGTAAAGGGCGAAGGAAGCTGGCTATGGGATAGCGAAGGCAATAAATATTTAGATTTTATGAGTGGAATTGCAGTTACGAATCTGGGGCATGTTCCACCGGCAGTCAAGGAAGCGTTAGTAGCACAGCTTGATTCGTTATGGCATATTTCTAACCTATTCCAAATCCCTAATCAAGCAGAAGCGGGTAAGCTGATTACAGATAACAGCTGTGCCGACGCAGTATTCTTCTGTAACTCTGGTGCAGAGGCGAATGAAGCGGCAATTAAGCTTGCTCGTCGTTATCAGCAAAAAATTAAAAACAGCGGACGTTTTGAAATTATTACGTTCAACCAATCGTTCCACGGACGTACGTTGGCAACGTTGACAGCAACAGGTCAAGATAAAGTGAAGGACGGCTTCGGACCATTGCCAACAGGCTTTAAGTCTATTCCGTTCAATGACTTAGATGCAGTTAAGGCTGCAATTAGTAATGAAACAGCTGCAATTATGCTGGAAATGGTTCAAGCAGAGGGCGGGATTCATCCTGTTGATCCTGCTTTTATTCAAGGAGTAGCGCAGCTTTGCCAAGCTGAAGGCATTTTATTGATTGTCGATGAAATCCAAACAGGTATCGGCAGAACAGGAAAGCTGTTTGCATATGAGCATTTTGGTATTGAGCCAGACATTTTCACGATGGCGAAAGGTCTAGGCAGCGGCTTCCCAGTTGGTGCTATGGCGGCGAAGGAGTATTTGCGCGAAGCATTTACGGCTGGCACGCACGGCTCAACGTTCGGTGGTACACCGATTGCTACTGCAGCGGTTAAAGCGACTTTAGAAACGATTGTTGGTCAAGGCATCGTTGCACATGCAGCGAAGCAAGGAGAATACTTAATTTCTAAGCTTCGTCAGGAGCTAGCAGGCAATGCCCTTGTTAACGAAGTACGCGGTTTAGGGCTAATCGTTGGTATTGAGTGCAAGGAGCCTGTAGCAGATCTAATCGTGAAGGCACAGCAGCAAGGATTGCTCGTAATTACTGCTGGACCAAACGTTATCCGTTTGTTACCGAATTTACTCGTAAGTAACGAAGAGATCGATCAGGCTGTCGCAATATTGGGCAAAATTCTAGCATCATAACATTAAATATTGCTGATGCGCTCTAGACTGCTTAGAGTGTCATCAGCATTATGCTGTATAAAAAAGGAGGAAGCTACATATGGCAAGAAATAAAGAGGAAATCGCACAAAGCTTAAAGGGCAGAGACTTTCTTATGCTTGTAGATTTCACGCAAGAGGAACTGTACTATTTAATCGAGTTAGCAATTGAGCTAAAGGCTAAGCAAAAGGCTGGTCAAGAGCATAAGCTGCTGAACGGAAAAACAATCGGACTAATTTTCGAAAAATCCTCCACTCGTACACGCGTTTCGTTTGAGGTTGGTATTTATCAGCTTGGTGGACAAGGCTTGTTCTTAAGCGGTAACGATCTACAAATCGGTCGTGGTGAGACGATTTTGGATACTGCTCAAACATTGTCACGTTATTTGGACGGCATTATGATTCGTACGTATGAGCATCGTAAAGTTGTTGAGCTAGCACGTGGAGCAACGATTCCGGTAATTAATGGGCTAACAGACCTTTCACATCCTTGTCAGGCACTAGCTGACTACCAAACCATTTATGAGAAGCATGGCTCCTTCGACGGCGTGAAGCTTGCATATATCGGAGACGGCAACAATATGGTACACTCTCTAATGATGGGTGCTGCTAAGCTAGGAATCGATATGTCGATTGCAACACCAGAGGGCTATGAGCCAGATGCTGATATTATTCAGCAAACACTAGCTATCGCTGAAGAATCAGGATCAAAAATCGTTGTTTGTCGCGATCCGAAGGAAGCGATTCAAGGCGCTAACTTTATCTATACAGATGTTTGGGCGAGCATGGGTCAAGAAGCAGAGCAAAAGGAACGTGAAATTGCATTTGCGAACTACCAAGTGGATGAGGAGCTAGTGAAGCTTGCTGATCCAAACTATATGTTTATGCATTGCTTACCAGCACATCGTGGCGAAGAAGTAACAGAAGGCGTTATCGATGGCGAGCATTCTATTATATTTGATCAGGCTGAAAATCGTTTGCATGCACAAAAAGCAGTAATGGCAGCGATTATGTCTTAAAGAATACGAAGGAGAGATTGAAACATGGCAAAGGATAAAATTGTACTAGCCTACTCTGGCGGTCTAGACACATCAATCATCTTAAAATGGCTAAAGGAAACCTATGACGCAGAAATCATTGCCTTTACTGCTGATATCGGTCAAAAGGAAGAATTGGATGGTCTTGAGGAAAAAGCATTAAAAACAGGAGCATCTAAAGTATACATTGACGATTTGCAAGAGGAATTTGCGAAGGACTTTATTTTCCCGATGTTCCAAGCAGGTACAATGTACGAAGGTCAATACCTACTAGGTACGTCTATCGCTCGTCCACTTATCGCGAAGCGTATGGTGGAAATTGCTCGTGCTGAAGGCGCAAAATACATCGCACATGGTGCTACAGGTAAAGGTAATGACCAAGTTCGCTTTGAGCTAGGTGTTGCTGCCCTTGCTCCAGAGATCGAAGTAATTGCACCTTGGCGTTCTGAGAAATTCCGCGAGGACTTCCCAGGTCGTGCAGAAATGATCGCTTTTGCTGAAAAGCATGGCATTCCAGTAACAGCATCTGCTGCTAAGCCTTACTCTACAGACCGTAACCTATTGCATATTAGCTTTGAGAGCGGCATGCTAGAGGATCCTTGGTTTGACCCAAGTGCTGAGGAAAATGAAGAAATGTACGTGCTTAGCGTATCGCCAGAGCGTGCACCTGACCAAGCGGAATATGTAGAGCTTACATTCGAAAAAGGTAACTGCGTAGCAATTAACGGTGAAAGCATGACTCCACTTCAAGTGATGGATAAATTAAATGAGCTTGGTGGTAAACATGGTATCGGTCGTGTAGACATGGTAGAAAACCGTTTTGTTGGTATGAAGAGCCGCGGCGTATACGAGACACCGGGCGGAACAATTCTATTCACTGCACATCGCAAAATGGAATCATTAACAATGGATCGTGAAGTAATGCATTTGCGTGACTCGCTGATCTCTAAATATAGTGAGCTTGTATACAACGGTTTCTGGTTTGCTCCAGAGCGTCTAGCACTACAAGCACTTGTAACAGAATCTCAGAAAAACGTATCTGGTGTTGTTCGCTTGAAGCTGTACAAAGGTAATGTAATTGGTGCAGGCGTACAAAGCCCAGTTAGCCTTTACAACCCAGACATCGCAACAATGGAAGCAGATCCTTCTCAAGCATACGACCAAGGTGATGCAACAGGCTTTATTCGCTTGAATGCATTGCGTTTGAAAGTATCTGCTGGCGTTAGTCAAAATAAATAAGAAGCGAGCGGAATCGTACTTGAGCATCGACTAAGCTAATTAAAGCTACAGCGAGGGACCAAGCAAGCGGAATACGAATGGAGTATTCCGCCACTCCGAAGAGTAAGCTCCGAGGGAAGAACTCCAGCGAGAGAGCAAGAAAGCGGGATACGAATGGAGTATGCCGCCACTCCGAAGAGTAAGCTCCAAGGGAAGAACTCCAGTGAAAGAGCCAGCAAGCGGGATACGAATGGAGTATCCCGTCGCTCCGAAGAGTAAGCTCCGAGGGAAGAGCTCCAGCGGAGGAGTCATGCGCTGAAGAACGAAGTGTGTCGCCTTTAAAGCCTGCTGCTACAACGTTATTCAGAAGCAGCAGCAGGCTTTAAAAAGCGACCGCAAGAAGCATGACACCGCAGCACTGACACGACCGCACAACGCTCCATCGAATAGACCAACAAAAAAAGCTACAAGCGAAGGAAACATGTCTCTGAAAAACGAAGTGTGTCGCTTTTAAAGCCTGCTGCTACAACGTCAATCAAAAAGTGGCAGCAGGCTTTAAACCGCGACTAGAAGAGACATGTTTCCGGAGCGACCGAAAGGAAGGGAACACGTGAGTAAGCTATGGGGTGGTCGGTTCACCAAAAAAACCGATCAATTAGTAGAAGAATATACAGCATCCATTACGTTTGACAAAGCGCTAGCTGAAGAAGATATTCAAGGCAGCCTTGCACATGTAACGATGCTAGGTAAACAAGGAATCGTGCCTCAGGAGGATGTTGAAACCATTAAGGCAGGATTGCAACGCGTGCTAGAGCGTATTCGCAATGGTGAGCAAGAGTTCTCGATCGGTGACGAAGATATTCATATGAATATTGAGAAGGCGCTAATCGACGATGTTGGTCCTGTTGGCGGCAAGCTGCATACAGGACGTAGCCGTAACGACCAAGTGGCGACAGATATGCATCTATGGCTACGTAAGCGTGTTGTAGAATTTGTAGAGTTGCTTCGCAAGCTACAAGAAGCATTAATTGGACAAGCCAAAGCTAATATTGATACAATCGTGCCGGGCTATACGCATTTACAGCGTGCACAGCCGATTTTATTTGCCCATCATATGATGGCGTATGTATCGATGTTTGGCCGCGATATTGAGCGTCTGCAGGATAGCTATAAGCGTATCAATGTGCTTCCGCTTGGTGCAGGTGCACTTGCGGGTACAACATTCCCGATCGATCGTCATTTCGTTGCAGAGCAATTGAACTTTGATCGTGTATACGAAAACAGCTTAGATGCAGTAAGTGATCGTGACTTTATTGTTGAGTTTTTAGCTGATGCTGCGATCATTATGATGCATCTTTCTCGATTGAGTGAGGAGCTTATTTTATGGTCAAGCACGGAGTTTAACTTTGTTGAGCTAGATGATGCTTTTTGCACAGGCAGCAGCATCATGCCACAGAAGAAAAATCCGGATGTACCAGAGCTTGTGCGTGGTAAAACAGGACGCGTATATGGCGATCTAATCGGCTTACTAACGGTGTTAAAGTCTTTACCGCTTGCCTACAACAAAGATATGCAAGAGGATAAAGAAGGCATGTTTGACACAGTAACAACGCTACAAGGTGCACTACAATTGTTTGCACCAATGATTGCAACAATGAAGGTTAATCAGTCTCGTATGCGTCAAGCGGTGAACCAAGACTTCTCCAATGCGACAGATATCGCAGACTTCCTAGTTAACAAAGGTCTGCCATTCCGTCAAGCGCATGAAGTTATCGGTAAAACCGTACTATATTGCATTGAGAACAATAAATACTTGCTTGAGCTATCTATTGAGGAATTCAAGCAATTCTCAGAGCTATTTGATGATAGAATCTACGATGTGCTTCAACCTGAACAGGTTGTTAATGCACGTAATGTATACGGCGGAACTGCGAAGCCTCAAGTAGAAGCAGCCATCACTCGTGCTGAATCCCAATTGCAAAACACAGCAAGCTGGGTAGCAGAGTACATGGAACGCAGCCAATAATACAACAAAAAACGCAAGCTAGGACCCCGGGAGGTCCAATCGCTTGCGTTTTTTGTTGTTTTCTACTGTCGAGAATGCTACGAAGTATAGCCTAGAAGAACACTACAGCGGAGGAATAATGTGTCTGCAAAACGAAGTGTTCCACCTTTAAATCACTCGGCTACCTAAAGAGACAGATCGTAGCCGAGTGATTTAAACCGTGGATGAAAGAGACATTAATCCGAAGCGCTGAAGAGCTAAGAGTATTTTACAGCGTAAGGTAGCCTAGAGTTGGCGACGAAGATTCGCGGTGTGCCAAGCTAAAGCACATGATACGGCGGGGGATCAGGTAACACTGAACAACGAAGTACATCCCAGAAGCTCGCTGCCGCGAAGGATTAGTTAGCACTAAACGACGAAGCGAATCCCAGAAGAACGCTAAAGCGGAGGAAAAATACGTCTAAAAAACGAAGGTGTGTCGCCTTTAAAGCGCCCCTACTTCATTATTATTCAATCAAAGTAGGGGTGCTTTAAAAAGCGACTTGAAGACGTATTTTTCCGGAGCCCCGAAAAATGAGAAAAGTTAGAATTGCAAAGTAAAGGCGATCTTTGAAGGAATTAGCCGTACACTGTCGAATTTATATATTTGAACTTTTTACAGGATGTGATAACGTGATAGAAATGCACGACATATGGAAAACATATGCGGATGGCACAAACGCGCTGAATGGCGTGTCAGTCAAGATAGATCGGAACGAATTTGTATATTTGGTAGGGCCCTCTGGCGCAGGTAAATCGACATTTATGAAGCTCATTTACCGTGAAGAGGTTCCGACAAAAGGTGAGATTTTTGTCAATGGCTTTAATATTGGCAAGCTTAAGCAACGTAAAATCCCTTATGTACGCCGTAATATTGGAGTAGTATTCCAGGATTTCAGACTTCTTCCTAAGCTAACAGTTTATGAAAATGTTGCTTTTGCAATGGAAGCGATCGAGGCGCCTCGTAAAATTATTAAGAAGCGTACGTTGGACGTATTGGATCTCGTAGGCTTAAAGCATAAACATAAAAATTATCCGTCTCAGCTATCCGGAGGAGAGCAGCAGCGTGTTTCGATTGCTAGAGCAATTGTTAACAATCCTGCTGTTATTGTTGCGGATGAGCCTACTGGTAATCTTGACCCAGAAACTTCTATTGAGATTATGCATTTACTAGAAGAGATTAATTTCCGTGGTACAACCATTGTCATGGCAACACACAACAAAGAGATTGTAAACTCGATGCGTAAGCGTGTCATCGCTATTGAAGGTGGCAATATCGTGCGCGATGTGTTAAGAGGGGAGTACGGATATGAAATTTAGTACACTCACTCGTCACACTAGAGAAGGCTTCAAAAGTATTTGGCGTAATGGCTGGATGTCATTTGCCTCGATTACATCTATTTTTATTTCTCTATTAATTCTTGGCGTATTTATTCTACTAGCTTTTAATATGAACGCAGTGGCTGCACAAATCGAAAGTCAGGTGCAAATTCGCGTTTACCTTGAAACAGATGCAAGTGATGAAGTTATCGCAGATGTACAGCGCAAAATCGGCAATATTGAGCAGGTTAGTAAGCTCACTTATATTTCTAAAGAAGAAGGACTAGAAATACTACGCGAGCGCATGGGTGAGGAGAATGGTAACTGGCTTGAAGGCTATGACAGTGAAAATAATCCATTGCCTGTTACATTTACGATCGATGTATTTGATCCTAAGCAAGTAAAAACAGTTGCTGATCAAATTAACACGATTGCTGCAAGCTATGAAACTTCGCCAATTTCAGATGTTAAATATGGACAAGGCACAGTGGAAACGCTGTTTAAAATAACAAATGCTGTACGTACTGCGGGTTATGTCATCGTTGCTGTCTTATCGATTACAGCAATATTGCTTATTTCCAACACGATTCGTATGACGATTGTAGCGCGTCAGCGTGAAATCGGCATTATGAAAATGGTCGGTGCAACTAATGCATTTATTCGTTGGCCATTTTTTATTGAGGGTGCATTAATTGGAGTCATTACCTCAACCGTCACAACTGCTCTAGTGCTGTTTGGGTATGATCGCGTGATTAAGGCTTTTCAATATGATTTATCTTTTATGATGTTCCAGCTGCAGCCTGTTAAAGAGGTAATGCCGCTTACTTCGTTGATGATGATACTTCTTGGTTCCTTTATCGGAATATGGGGTAGTGTAGTTTCTGTTCGTAAATATTTGAAGGTGTAGGTGAAAGAAGTTGAACAAGAAAAGGTTAACCGCTTATACGCTATCAGTAGCGCTACTATTATCGTTAGCAGCTATATCGCCTAGCAGTTATGGCGCAACAATTTCACAGATCGAAAAACAAATTCAAGAAAAAAACAACGAGAAGAAACAGTCAGAAGAACGTGCAAAGCAAGCGGAAGCTGAAATGGCGCAGGTTGAACAAGAAAAGAACCAAGTATTAAGTGAGAAGCAGCAGATTGAAGCTGAGCGTGACAAGCTAATGGCGGAAATATCTGCACTTGCTCTAGAAATGGAGCAAACGGAAGAGGAAATTCGTGCTGCGGAAGAGCAATTAGCGATTACGGAGCAGGAGCTAGAAGAGGCAATTCAGCAGGTTGAAAAGCAGGACGAGTTGATGCAGAAGCGTACGAGATTAATGTATACGAACGGTGTCGTTTCGTATTTGGACGTGCTGCTAACAGCAACTAGCTTCTCGGATTTTCTAGATCGTTTTGATTCCTTGCAGCTTATCTTAAAATCAGATCGTGATATTTTAGATACCTTTAAGGAAGCTCAACAAGTCGTGGAAGATAAGAAGGTTGAAGTAGAGACACAGCTTAGTGAGCTAGAAGATATGCACGCACAGCTAGAGCAAGAAGAGAAAGATTTAATGGCTAAGGAAGAAGAAAAGGAAAAACTAATTAACCAGCTTGCTCAGAAAACGGTTGAGCTTGAGCAAATGCACGATGAGTTAAGCGAAATTTCTGAGGAGGAAGAGCGTAAAGTCGTCAAATTAGCTTCTGAGCTTTCTAAGCTATATGCCGAGAAAAATCGTATCTCCAACCCTTACTCAGGTGGTAAGCTTGGTATGCCAATTGATAGCAGCCGTCGTGTTACATCTAATTTTGGCGTACGTATCCATCCGATTTCGGGTAAGAAGAAGGCACATAACGGAATTGATTTTGGTGCACCATCTGGTACGCCGATCTATGCAGCTGAGTCAGGTAACGTAATTGTAGCGAAATATACAAGCGGTTATGGTAATACAGTTATTATTGATCACGGTAATGGCTTGTGGACGCTATATGGACATATTAAAAATGGTGGTATTCTTGTTAATGAAGGTGACCAAGTTAAACGCGGTGACAAAATCGCTTTAGTAGGCTCAACAGGTAATTCTACTGGACCACATTTGCACTTTGAAGTACGAAAAAACGAAGTTCCAGTTAATCCATCTAGCTACTTGAAATAATATGATTATATAATTTATGAATTGAATAAAACTGTTGCCTATCAATGGGCTGTCTATATTGCTATAGGCAGCCTGTTGTTTTTGTGTAAATAAATGCGCTACAATTGTCATATACTAAGTTGGTCGAGCAAGAGCACATATAAACAGGTGGTGAAGGTTGATGCAGATAAAAGGTCGTACAGCAGCAGCGCTCGTCATAATTTCCGTACTTGCGTCGGTAATGCTGACATTGTTTGTGGTGGACAAGCTGGAGGAGGTTCCAGTAGCGGCATCAACGTCGATTTTATCTACAAAGTCAGATCGTAGTACAGAATTGACGAAAGAAGAACTGAAGCAGCTGAATACGGTCATTGATTTGTTAGAGACGCAATATGTGACCGAGGTAGATCGTGAGGAAATTATAGACGGTGCAATTTCAGGTATGATGAACGCACTGGGCGATCCATATTCCGTATATATGGATAAGGATATCGCCAATCAGTTTTCTCAATCGATAGAGGGCTCTTTCTCTGGAATTGGTGCAGAGGTTTCTCTTGAAAATGGACAAGTAGTCGTTGTAGCACCGATTAAAGGCTCACCTGCGGAGCGTGGCGGCTTACTAGCTAAGGATGTTATTTTATCCGTCAATGGTGAAAGCCTAGCAGGTCTTAGCTTGCAAGAGGCAGTAAACTTAATTCGCGGAGAAAAAGGAACGAAAGCTAAGCTAGAGGTCGTTCGTGAAGGACAAAGCAATCCGATTACCGTCGTACTGATTCGTGACGATATTGACATCGAAACGGTGTATAGCAGCATTGACGAGCAAGGAATCGGAGTTATTGAAATTACCCAGTTCTCGCTTAATACGTCAGAGCGATTTGCTGAAGAGCTTAAAGCACTAGAGGAAAAAGGATTAAAGGGGCTCGTTATTGATGTGCGAAACAACCCAGGCGGTGTGCTGCAGGATGTTGTTGAAATCGCGCAATTGATGATGAAGGAAGGCTCCGTTGTTGTGCAGGTTGAGGACCGTAGCGGTAAGCGTGACAAAACGTATGCTAAGGGTGGAGAGAAAAAATCATACCCGATTGCCGTGTTAACAAATGGAGGAAGCGCGAGTGCTTCTGAAATTTTAGCTGGTGCACTTCAAGAGGGAGCGGGCGCTACTGTTGTAGGACAGCAATCCTACGGCAAAGGTACAGTGCAGGTCAGCTTTAATAAGCTATTTGATGATGGTGGTCTAATTAAAATGACCATTGCCAAATGGTTAACGCCAAAGGGCAATTGGATCAATGAGAAGGGGGTTACCCCTAATGTCGTTGTTGAGCCGCCAACGATATATAGCGTTGCTCGCTTGAATTTGAGCGAGGATTTGAAGGAAGATATGCTGAATGAGCAAATTAGCAGCGCGCAAATAATGCTGCAAACGTTAGGCTACGGTGTAGATCGCACAGACGGTTACTTTAATGAATTAACGAAAAAGGCAGTGCAGCAATTCCAGCAGGATCATAGCATACCTGTCACAGGTATTATTAACGAAGATACAGCGAAAAAACTAGAAGAGAGCATTATTACGTACATTCGCGATACGAAAAATGATGCACAACTGCAAAAAGCATTGGAAATCGTGGGCAGGAAATAAGCCCCCGTTGTCGAAATCTATAAAGGTCGGTTTCTTTATTGAGAAACCTGCCTTTTTTTATTATCCAGTTTAAGATCTAATGACATGAAGGGGTGTACGCAGTGGGTAATGTTGAGCTATGGCTCATATTGTTAGGGAAAGCAATGCTATCTTTGCTAACACAGCCTTTCTTCTATGTTTCGTTAATATTAGTAGGTCTAATCTATGCATTTATTATTCGTATGGAGCGCTCAATGTTTTCCACGAAGCTTAGACCTTGGATTAAACCGTTTATCCGTTCTATTGCAGGAGGCATCTTAGCGGCAATTTTTGTTTCGTTGCTTTGCGCTTTGTTAGGCTTCACATTAACGGTACCTACGGTATGGTGGCTGTGGGGTGTTTCATTGGTATTGTCGTTGATGGGTCTTCGATTTATTAATATCGCATACAGTGCATCGATCGTATGCTTGTTACATTTAATTGCTACAGCTGTTGGGCCATTGCAATTAGAGCAATCAACCTTGACCTCGATCTATCAATCCTTGTTAGATGTTGAGCCGCTTTCCTTGCTTGTGATTGCGGCACTGTTATTATTGACGCAGGCGCTATTAATTGCTTGGCAAGGCAAGCATATGGTCAGCCCAATTTATATGTCGGGCAAACGCGGTAAAATTATTGGTGGTTACGGGCTTCAGGGATATTGGGCTATTCCACTCCTATTGTTTATGCCGGTTGCTGAGGGGACGCACGGAGCAGTCAGCTTTGCAGCTAGTACAGTGCAGCCATACTTTTTAGTGGCAGGCCCTGAGGCGTGGTTATTGCTAGCCTGTCCAATTATGCTAGGCGTTACGGGAATGACGCAATCTGACAGTCCGAAGCAGCTGGTGCGACAAACTGCGCAGCAGTGGGGATTATATGCCGTTATTCTGCTGTTAATTTCGCTTGTATCATGGTGGATTGAGCCGATGCTATGGGTTGCAGCAATCGGAATGCTGTTCTCATTTGAATTGCTCCGCTGGCTTAATTTTCACAATGAAAGCAAGCAGCCGCCAGCCTATGCTCCACTTGATCAAGGCTTACGTGTGCTAGCAATTGTTGAAGGATCACCTGCGGTTCATATGGAGATTCAAGTTGGAGATACGGTGCTTGAAGCAAATGGTCAAGCAGTTAATTCACTGGCTGAGCTATATGAGGCGATGTCTATTAATCCTGCTTTCTGTCGCTTGAAGCTGCTTAATCATTCAGGTGAGGTTAAATTTGCTCAGCGAACAAGATATGCTGATGAGCATCACCAGCTAGGAATAATCATGGCGCCTGACGGAAATGCCAAGCATTTGAAGCATTATCGCGAGCCAACGCTCATTACGATATTTGGTAAAGGTAAGCTACGTCGTAATCTAACAAGTGAAAATGACAGCATGAATATTACGTTGTGATATAGAGTTATGTCTAGAATGGGATGGTGACTCGCATGAAAATCATGCTAGTGGATGATGAGAACCTTGCGTTATTGCAAATGGAACGGATGGTCAATAACGCATTTATCGAACACGGAGCACAGCATATAATTCAAGAGCTCAAAAGCTTTCAGATCGTAAGACAAGCGTTGGAATATGCGAAGATCAGTCCACCTGATTTAATATTTCTTGATATTCAAATGCCTGAAATTAACGGGCTAGAGGCTGCCGAGTACTTTCAACAATTGGTTCCTGATGTAGAAATCATTTTTGTTACAGCGTTTGATGATTTTGCCGTGAAGGCGTTTGAGCTAAATGCGATGGATTATATGCTAAAGCCTGTTGGCGCAGCACGATTGTACAAGTCGATTGGCAGAGTGTTAGAAAGCTATAACAATAAGCAGCCGCGTGTAGAGAAAGTGAAATCAACGGCTACTCAAAAAATATATTGCTTTAATCATATTCGCTTTCAGGTAGGTGACGGAGAGATCGAATATCCAAAGTGGCGAACAGCGAAGGCGCAAGAGCTATTTGCTTTCCTGCTTCATCATCGCGGAGAATTTGTGCCGAAGTATTCGATTATTAATATGTTTACACCTGAGCTAGATAAGAAGCGGGCAATGACGCAGCTTTATACGATCATTTATCAAATTCGTAAATGTGTAAAGGAAGCCAATCTAGAGATTAAAATCGATAATGACAGTATTCAGGAAGGCTATTGCTTACGCCTTGAAAACACGGAAATTGATTCAGAGCAGTGGGAAAAGGCCATTACGCAGCTACAGCCGCAGCAACAGGATTATTACAGCGCAATAGAGGGTTTGCTTTATCAATACGAAGGCGATTATATGGGTAATTATGATTATTTATGGGCGGAGAGCGAGCGGGAACGGCTTCGTCAGCTGTGGTTAACTTTCGCTAAGCAATTATTACAGCATTTATATGCGACTAAGGATTGGATAAGGCTACAAAAGCTAGGAGACAAGATGAATGAGTTTAGCCCTTACGAATTCGAGCACGGCATCTACATGATGGAGGCTTACGATCAATTAGGGCAATATGATAAGCTAAAGCAATTTTATGAGAAGCAAGAGCAGAGGATGATGGAGGAGCTTGATCTTCCTCTGCCTGAGGAAATGATACAATGGTATGAAGCTTGGCTCGCAAGCCGCAAGGGCATACAGAATAAAGTATAGCCTTGCGGCTTTGCCGTGTTTAAAGATATAATAAACGAGAACATACATTCTGCTCTTGATGATGTTGAAAGGTCGAAAATTTGACCATAATAGTTAATAGAGAGAATGATAGATGGATGGAGGTAAGTGATGGGGAATTTTCAAATTGTTTCGGACTATGCTCCAAGAGGAGATCAGCCGCGTGCAATTGAAGCTCTTGTGCAGGGCTTGCAGAACGGAGAGCGGCATCAGACATTATTAGGGGCAACAGGTACAGGTAAAACCTATACGATTGCCAATGTGATCGAGAAGGTTCAGCGACCTACACTTGTTATTGCCCATAATAAAACGCTCGCAGCACAGCTTTGCAGTGAGTTTAAAGCTTTTTTCCCAAACAATGCTGTGGAGTATTTTGTTAGTTACTATGACTATTATCAACCAGAAGCATACATTCCATCTACTGATACGTTTATTGAGAAGGATTCCAGCATTAATGATGAAATAGATAAGCTGCGCCATTCGGCGACAAGCGCATTGTTTGAACGACGAGATGTCATTATCGTAGCAAGTGTATCCTGTATTTACGGTTTAGGTTCGCCTTCTGAATACGGCAGTCTTGTGGTTTCACTGCGTACCGGGATGGAAAAATCACGCAATGAAATACTGCATGCTTTAGTCGATATCCAATACCAGCGTAACGATATAAGCTTTACACGTGGAACATTTCGCGTGCGCGGCGATGTAATAGAAATTTTCCCTGTAGCGAGCAATGAGCATGCTGTTCGCGTTGAGCTGTTTGGCGATGAGATCGAACGAATTTGCGAGATTGATGTGTTAACGGGTGAAATATTAGGTGAACGCGAGCATATCGCGATTTTCCCTGCCTCTCACTTCGTTACTCATGCAGATACGATGAAGCGTGCCATCGTTGACATTGAGCAGGAGCTTGAGGAGCAGCTAGCGTACTTCCGCAGTGAAGGTAAGCTGCTAGAAGCACAGCGCTTAGAGCAACGTACACGTTATGATTTGGAAATGATGGCTGAGATGGGCTTTTGTTCAGGCATCGAAAACTATTCAGGACCACTTACCTTCCGTGAACGCGGAGCGACACCATATACGCTGCTCGACTACTTTCCAGAGGATATGCTCGTAGTGATCGACGAGTCGCATGTATCCCTGCCACAAATTCGCGCCATGTATAACGGTGACCGAGCGCGTAAGGAAGTGCTTGTTAATCACGGCTTTAGACTTCCTAGTGCATTAGATAACCGTCCGCTTCGCTTTGAGGAGTTTGAGGATAAAACTGGGCAGCTTATTTATGTATCAGCGACACCAGGTCCATATGAGCTAGAGCAATGCCCTACAATGGTTGAGCAAATTATTCGTCCAACTGGCTTGCTTGATCCGATTATTGAGGTTAGACCTTCGAAAGGGCAAATCGATGATCTATTGCATGAAATTCAACTGCGTATCGCTAGGGATGAGCGAGTACTCGTAACGACGCTCACGAAAAAAATGTCCGAAGATTTAACGGATTACTTAAAGGATGTAGGCTTAAAGGTTCGTTACCTTCACTCGGAAATTAAGACGCTAGAGCGGTTAGCGATTATCCGCGACCTGCGGCTTGGTGTGTTTGATGTGTTAATTGGTATTAACCTGCTGAGAGAAGGACTGGATTTACCAGAGGTAAGTCTTGTCGCCATTCTCGATGCGGATAAAGAAGGCTTCCTGCGCTCTGAACGCTCGCTTATTCAAACGATCGGTCGTGCTGCTCGTAATAGTGAAGGAACGGTTATTATGTACGGAGATCGCATTACAGATTCGATGGACAAAGCGATTAAAGAAACAGCGCGTCGTCGTGAAATGCAAATTGCCTTCAATGAGAAGCATGGCATTACACCACAGACGATCCGTAAGCAAGTGCATGATGTTATTGAAGCAACCAAAGTCGCTGAGGATAAAGGCGAATACAATGTTGATTCCAATAAAAAGCTAAGCAAGAAGGAGCGTGCTGCCCTTATCGAGCGACTAGAAGCAGAGATGAAGGAAGCAGCCAAGCAGCTACAATTCGAGCGTGCCGCAGAGCTGCGTGATGCATTGTTAGAATTGAAGGCTGATGATTAGGGGAGGAACTCCAGTGGCAAACGATAAAATTGTAATTAAAGGTGCGCGTGCGCATAATCTAAAAAACATTGACGTTACGATCCCTCGAGACAAATTTATCGTCTTGACGGGACTTAGTGGATCAGGCAAGTCGTCACTTGCCTTTGATACGATCTATGCTGAAGGACAGCGACGCTATGTCGAGTCATTGAGTGCCTATGCACGTCAATTTCTTGGACAAATGGATAAGCCTGACGTCGATTCCATCGAGGGTTTGTCTCCTGCGATTTCGATCGACCAAAAAACGACAAGTCGTAATCCTCGCTCTACGGTTGGTACAGTAACGGAAATTTACGATTACTTGCGCTTGCTGTATGCGAGAATTGGTAAGCCGCATTGCCCGACGCATGGCATCGAGATTAGCTCACAAACGATTGAGCAGATGGTAGATCGAATTATGACATACGAGGAACGTACTCGCCTGCAAATTTTAGCGCCAATCGTTTCAGGTCGCAAAGGTGAGCATGTTAAGCTGCTAGCAGATATGCAGAAGCAAGGATATGTTCGTGTCCGCATTGACGGAGAAATCCGTGAGCTAAGCGAGCAGATCGAGCTGGATAAAAACAAAAAGCATAGCATCGAGGTCGTTATTGACCGCATCGTTGTTAAGCCGGATATCGAGACACGCCTTGCAGATTCCTTAGAAACGGCTCTGCAGCTTGGCGAAGGTAAGGTACTTATTGATGTGATTGGGCAAGAGGAGCTATTGTTTAGCTCAAATCTGGCTTGTCCAGAATGTGGATTTAGTATCGATGAGCTGGCTCCACGTATGTTCTCGTTCAACAGCCCATATGGTGCATGCCCAGAATGTGATGGCTTAGGTGCCAAAATGATCGTTGACCCTGATCTAGTTATTCCCGATTACAGCAAGTCTATTGAGGATGGCGCGTTTATCGCATGGGCGGGCAGTACGTCCAACTATTATCCGAAGTTTCTAAAAGCTGTAGCAGAGCACTATGACATTCCGCAAAATGTGCCTGTATCGGAACTAACGAAGGAGCAAATGAAAAAGCTGCTATATGGTACGGATGGTCAGAAGGTACGGTTTGTCTATGAAAATGATTTCGGAGCGCGCAAGGAAGCGTTTGTACCGTTCGAGGGCATCGTTCATAATCTGGAGCGTCGCTATCGTGACACCCCATCTGAATCAATGCGTGAGCATATTGAAGGCTTTATGAGTGCGAAGCCTTGCCATAGCTGTAAAGGGCAACGGTTGCGTAAAGAAACGTTAGCCGTAACGATCGGCGGAGAAAACATCGCTCACGTAACAAATTTATCGATTGGCGAAGCGTTGCAGTACTTCCAAGGCATACAGCTTACTGAGAAGGAAGCAATGATTGCTAATTTAATCTTAAAAGAAATATTAAACCGCTTAGGCTTTCTCGTGAATGTCGGTCTTGAATATTTAACGCTTAGCAGAGCAGCGGGTACTTTATCTGGTGGCGAGGCGCAGCGTATTCGATTAGCGACACAGATCGGTTCTAGCTTAATGGGTGTGCTTTATATATTAGATGAGCCAAGTATTGGATTGCATCAGCGAGATAATGATCGTCTCATCGATGCATTGCTCCATATGCGCGATCTTGGTAATACGCTGATTGTCGTTGAGCATGATGAGGATACGATGCTGGCAGCAGACTATATTATCGACATTGGACCTGGTGCTGGTATTCATGGTGGGCAAGTGATTGCGCAAGGGACACCAGAGGAAGTGATGCAGGACGAATCGTCATTAACGGGACAATATTTGAGCGGTAAGAAGTTTATCGAAGTTCCGTTAGAGCGGAGAGCGACCAACGAACGCTGGATTGAAGTTGTCGGTGCTAAAGAAAATAACCTGCGTAATATCAATGTGAAAATACCTCTCGGTGTTTTCGTAGCGGTAACTGGGGTTTCGGGTTCAGGTAAATCAACCTTCGTTAATGAGATATTGTATAAAACGCTGGCGAGAGATTTGAATCGGGCGAAAACTCGACCAGGTGAGCATAAAGAGATTCGCGGCTTAGACCATATCGATAAAGTGATCGACATTGATCAATCACCAATCGGACGTACACCGCGCTCTAACCCAGCTACTTATACTGGTGTATTTGATGATATTCGGGATTTATATTCTTCAACTAACGAAGCGAAGGTTCGCGGTTACAAAAAAGGTCGCTTCAGCTTTAACATTAAAGGTGGTCGCTGTGAAGCTTGTCGCGGCGACGGTATTATTAAAATTGAAATGCACTTCCTACCGGATGTTTATGTGCCTTGTGAGATTTGTAAGGGCAAGCGATATAATCGTGAGACGTTAGAAGTCAAATACAAAGGGCAAAGCATTGCAGACGTGCTGGAAATGACGATTGAGGATGGCTGTTCGTTCTTTGAAAACATACCTAAAATCCATCGCAAGCTTAAGACATTGCTTGATGTAGGTTTAGGTTATATGAAGCTAGGACAACCTGCGACGACCCTCTCTGGAGGGGAAGCGCAGCGCGTGAAGCTAGCTGCGGAGCTTTACCGTAGAAGTACAGGCAAAACGTTATATATTTTAGATGAGCCGACAACTGGCTTGCATGCCGATGATATCGCTCGACTGCTAGAGGTGCTCCACCGTCTCGTTGATTCTGGTGAATCGGTGCTGGTCATCGAGCATAGCTTGGATGTTATTAAAACAGCAGATTATATCATTGATCTAGGCCCTGAAGGTGGTAAGGGCGGTGGTACTGTTGTAGCTACTGGTACGCCAGAGCAGGTAATCAAGGTGCAAGGCTCCTATACTGGTAAGTATTTGGCTCCAGTGCTAGAGCGAGATATGCAACGAACATTGCAAAAGCATGCAGTTAAAGCGTAATACAATTCCAATTGCAGGGTAAGCTAATCTTAATCCATTCACGTGTTTTTTATAGCTGAGCGGTTATACTAACATTATTCACGTATATACCGCTCAATAAATGTGAACATTATGTGACGATGAGGATAGTGGCAATGATAGTGCTTGCATGTTGACTAGAATATCGCTACCATATATAAATAATAGGACACGTGTGATTAAGGGAGGTCTATTCATGTTTTTAGCAGAAGGAACAAGCACTGGAATTGACCCATTCGATTGGTTTATGCTCGCTTTCACAGTGATCATTGCAATCGGGTTTGTGCGCTTGGTTAAACAAGAAAAGAAAAATAAGTTTGCAATTGGCTTTGCTTTAGTAGCGTTGGTAATGTTTTTGTTTATTGACTTCGTCATGATTAAAGAGTCTTGGTTAGGTATTGTTTAACCATACATAAAAAAGTTCCGCCGAATCTGTTCGGCGGAACTTTTTTTATCTTACCTTTGATAAGGTTGAATGATTGGATTAAACCCACCACATTTCACCTAGTGGCTCGCGAATTAATACTTGCTGTAGGTTTTGGACGGCTTTAGAGAAGCCTTCCTCTACAGACATTAAACCATCTTCGTGCTCGATGCTTACAACGTAATCATAACCGACAAGGCGTAGCTCACTAATGATGTCCGCCCATGTTTTCAAGTCATGACCGAAGCCTACGCTGCGGAATTGCCATGCGCGATCAAGCATTTGTGTATAGCTTTGCATATCAGTAACACCGTGCATATTTACGTTAATTGGATCAATCGTTGTATCCTTTGCGTGGAAGTGGTGAATTGCACCAGCACGACCTAGAATACGAATTGCTTGAACGGGATCAATCCCTTGCCACCACATATGGCTTGGATCAAGGTTAGCGCCGATTGCGTCACCTGTTGCCTCACGTAAGCGAAGCAATGTCGCAGGGCTATGTACGGAGAAGCCGCCGTGTAGCTCAAGCCCGATTTTAACGCCTGCTGCAGTTGCCACGTTATTGATGTCAGACCAATAAGGGATAACCTTTTGCTCCCATTGCCATTTTAATATTTCTTGATAATCGTTCGGCCAAGGTGCTACAGGCCAGTTTGGATATTTGGCATCTTCATGATCACCAGGGCAACCAGAGAATGTATTGACTACAGGCACTTCTAAGCGATTAGCCAACTCAATCGTTTTACGGATAATTTCATCGTCTGGCTGTGCTAGTGCTTTTTGTGGGTGAAGTGGGTTCGCATGACAGCTAAGAGCGCTAATGATCAAGCCACGAGATTCAACAGCCTGCTTAAACGCTTTCAACTTGCCAGCATCAGCAAGTAACTCATCTGGTTTACAGTGTGCATCACCAGGATAACCACCAGTACCGATTTCTACTGCTTCAAGTCCTTTGGATGCAATATAGTCTAGTGCTTCTTCTAACGGTTTTTGAGCGAACAATACAGCAAAAACGCCTAATTTCATAATAAACCCTCCAATATGATGATTTGTACTGCCACAGGCTTAGCTTAGCTAACTTACGGTTATATCTATAATGCCTGTAACATGGATGAACTTCAATAGCGATAACAAAATCACATAAATAATAGACAAATCTGTAATAAAGTAAATCTACCAGCAATGTGTTCTAGCATATCTCGCTCAGCTTTGCTACACTAAGAACATGAAAAAGTACAAGCCTAGAAGAGGGCTAAAGCTATCGGTTTAAAGTAAAACTGATAACGATTGAGAGGAATTGACTTATGACTTTAACAAGATCAGATATTGAATTGCTAGCACCAGCTGGTGATTGGGACTGCATGCGTGCCGCTGTTGCGAATGGAGCAGATGCAGTTTTTTTTGGTGTTGAAAAATTCAATGCGCGCGCCAGAGCTAACAATTTTAGAAGCGAAGAGCTTCCAGAAATTATGGCTTTTCTCCATACGTATGGAGTGAAGGGCTTCCTGACGTTTAATATATTAGTGTTCGAAGATGAGCTACGAGATGCACAAACTTTAATTGAAATGTGTATTGACGCTGGCGTAGATGCAGTAATTGTACAGGATTTAGGGTTAGTGAAATTAATTCGTGAGCTATCTCCAGATTTTCCGATTCATGGATCAACGCAGATGACGATCACTTCGCCTGAAGCGGTAGAATTTACAAAGCCATACAATATGGAACGTGTCGTGCTTGGCCGTGAAAATAATTTGAAGCAAATTAAAACGATCGGCGATCAAGCGAAGCTGCCGATGGAAGTATTTGTCCATGGAGCGCTGTGCGTATCTTATTCAGGGCAATGCTTAACCTCTGAAATGTGGGGCGGTCGCTCTGCTAATCGTGGTGAGTGTGCGCAAGCTTGCCGACTTCCGTATGATCTAATTGTTGATGGAGAGCAGAAGCCGATGGGCGATGTTGCATACCTCCTTTCACCTAAAGATCTTGCCGCAGTTGAGCTTGTTCCAGAGTTAATTGAAGCTGGTGTCACTTCGTTCAAAATCGAAGGACGTTTGAAGTCACCTGAATATGTTGCGAATGTAGTAAGTAAATATCGTAAAGCGATCGATAAATATTTCGATGGAGACACCTCAAAACCTTCTAAAGAAGAAATTCGTGAATTACAGCAAAGCTTTTCACGTGGTTTTACTCATGGCTTCTTGCAAGGGACGAATAATAAGCAGTTGGTAGACGGAACATTCCCGAAAAGTCGCGGTGTATATTTGGGTAAGGTAGAGCGCATTATGCGTGATGCGGTTACGGTGAGACTTGAGGCTCCGTTAAAGCGTGGCGACGGCATTGTGTTTGATGCTGGTGATCCTACGAAGAAGGAAGAGGGCGGACGTGTTTATGACTTGCGTCGTCAAGGCGTTAAGCTAGCTGGTGAAGCGTCTGAAGGGATTGTTGTTGAGCTTGTACCGGGTCGCAATGATGTAGATTTGCGTAAGGTGCATGTCGGTGACCGTATCTGGAAAACGAATGATCCTGCGCTGGATCGTGCACTGCGCGCTTCGTTTGAAACAGATAAGCCATACCGTGTATTTCCATTGAATGTTCAAGTTTCTGGCGTTGTCGGCGAACCGCTTCGCACAGTATGGACTGATGTACAGAAAGGAACGACGGTTACGGTAGAGTCTGAGCTTCTACTAGAGGAGGCTCGTAAGCGTCCGATGGATGCAGAGCTGTTATCTGAGCAGCTAGGCAGACTTGGTGGTACTGTTTATCAGCTGGATAAGCTTGAAGTGGCATTGCAAGGTGATTTAATATTGCCAATTCGTGAGCTTAATCGCTTGCGTCGTGAGGCGGTTGAACAGCTAGCAGGTGAACGTCCGAAGCCGCCGCGTTATGTTAAGGTAGAAGTAGATGCGATGGCGGATTCTTATGACAACGGTAAAAATCTACAGACTCAACTCAGTGGCAAGGATGCTAAGCTAGCGGTATTGTGCCGTACGCTGGAGCAGGTGGAAGGTGCAATCAAAAGCAATGCCGATTATATTTATGCGGACTTCGAATTTATTAAACAATTCCCTGCCGCTATTGCGCTTGCACGTGCAGCAGGAGTGCCGATCGCACTGGCGACGCCGCGTATTCATATGCCGAATGAAAATGGATACCATGCCAACATTCTAAAGCTGCAGCCAGATGCGGTGCTTGTACGTAATACAGGAGCACTGTATTACTATATGCGAGCTAAAATGCAAAACCCAGATGCGCCATTCCCTCGCTTAATTGGTGATTTCTCATTAAATATTGCCAATCATAAGGCAGTGGATCTGTTCCTGGAAAGCGGACTGGATACCGTAACACCGTCCTATGACCTGAACATTCAGCAGATGGTTGATTTACTTGAGCGTGCCAATACAAGCCGCACTGAAGTTGTTATCCATCAGCATTTGCCGATGTTCCATACAGAGCATTGTGTCTATTGTACATTTTTAAGTGAAGGCACAAATTACACGAACTGTGGCAGACCGTGTGAAGAGCATCGTGCATCCTTACAGGATCGCATTGGTATGAGTCATCCTGTTCGCGTAGATGAAGGCTGTCGCAATACAGTGTATAATGCTATTGAGCAGTCTGGCGCGGAGTACTTGAAAAACTTTATTGAGCTAGGTGTATCGCAATACCGCGTCGAGTTTTTGGAAGAAAGCGCAGATAAGGTACAAGAAGTAATGTCTCTATATCGTCAGGCGTTAGACGGTAAAATCAGTGGTACACAGGTTTGGCGTAGCTTAAAAGCAACGAATCAGCTTGGCGTAACGAGAGGTCAGCTCGTTAAATAACTAGGAGAAGTAACTGAAACTAGTTCGAAGCCTCTTAGCTTGTAAACTGATTGAACGAATGTATAGATAGAGCGGATAAATAGATGATGGTGCAGCAATGAGGAAGGGGTCAAGTCGGCAAGTATGGCTTGACCTTTTCTATGACTAGGGCGCGAACTGCAAGCTGTTCTAGTGGGCTGCTATGAGGAGGGCAAATTGTGAATAATCAATGGTATTCACATTGGCAGCATGTATTTAAACTGGATCCTGATAAGGAAATTGACGATGATACGCTAGATGCGATATGTATGTCAGGCACTGATGCGATATTGCTTGGTGGCTCTAGTGGAGTGACGTTCGAGAATACGGTTGATTTATTGGCTCGTGTACGTCGGTATAGTGTTGATTGTGCGCTGGAGGTTGCCACAATGGATGGGGCAGTGCCGGGATTTGACGGGTACTTTGTGCCATTTGTACTTAATACGAAAAATGCTGATTGGCTTATGTTTAAGCAGCTTGAAGGATTACAGCAATACGGTGTTTTTGTACCGTGGGAGGAAACAGCGGCTTCTGGCTATATCGTGCTGAATGAGCATAGTACAGCGGCGAAGGTTTCCGAAGCGGAAGCAGGCTTAACGACTCAGGAGGTACTGCCTTATTTATGGCTAGCTGATCGCCTGCTGCGCATGCCTGTTATCTATATTGAATACAGTGGAATGTTTGGCGATATGGAGCTGCTGGCGCGTGTTTCTAGCGAGCTTCAGCAAGCTCAGTTGTTTTATGGCGGTGGAATTGATAGTGCAGATAAGGCTGCGCAGGCAGCAAAGTACGCAAGCACCGTTATTGTTGGTAATGTTGTATATACTGATCTAGAAGCAGCACTTGCAACTGTTAACGCAGTTAAGGCGAGTAAACAATAGAAGTAAATCAAGATGACAACTTGGAATAAGAGGTGAGAGGGATGTTTCAATCTTTTTCGATTGAGGATGCGCTGCAAAGGCTGAATGCGCCACAGCGTGAAGCGGTGATAACGACGGAAGGACCGCTGCTCATTATGGCTGGAGCAGGTAGTGGAAAGACGCGCGTTTTAACACATAGAATCGCTTATCTTATAGAGAAAAAACGTGTTGCGCCCTGGAGCATATTAGCAATTACGTTTACCAATAAAGCAGCACGTGAAATGCAAGAGCGTGTAAGCTCACTAGTCGGGGCTTCAGGCAGAGACATATGGGTATCGACCTTTCACTCCATGTGCGTACGCATTTTGCGTAAAGATATTGATCGTATCGGCTTTAATTCTAACTTTTCCATCCTAGATTCCGCGGATCAGCTTTCCGTTATTCGCAACTGCATGAAGGATGAGAATATCGACATTAAAAAGGTGGAGCCGAAGGCGGTGCAGGCAGCGATCAGCACGGCTAAAAATGAGTTGGTTACACCTGAACGATACGAGGAGAAGGTGGGCGATTACTTTCAAGGGATCGTCGCAAAAATTTATAAGATGTATCAGAAGCGACTAAAAAGCAATAACTCGCTTGATTTTGATGATCTTATTATGAAAACTATTCAATTGTTTAAAGAGGTGCCAGAGGCGCTGCAGTTTTATCAAAATAAATTCCGCTACATTCATGTCGATGAGTATCAGGATACGAACCGTGCACAATATATGCTCGTACGTATGCTTGCTGATGCCCATCACAATATTTGCGTTGTCGGTGATAGCGATCAGTCAATCTATCGTTGGCGTGGTGCAGATATCAGTAATATTTTGAACTTTGAGCATGATTATAGTGAAGCGAAGACGATCATGCTAGAGCAAAACTATCGTTCTACTGCTACGATTCTAAATGCGGCCAATGCGGTTATTGCCAACAATACAGGTCGCAAAGCGAAGAAGCTTTGGACGGATCAAGGCGAAGGTAATAAAATTACCGTTTACTTTGGAGATAGTGAACGTGATGAAGGTTACTTTGTTACAGGCGTTATTCAGAAAAATGTAGCCGCTGATCGAAAATATCGTGACCATGCGATTCTGTATCGAACGAATGCTCAGTCACGTATTATCGAGGAAATTCTCATTATGTCGGGTATTCCTTATCAAATCGTCGGCGGTATAAAGTTCTACGATCGTAAAGAAATTAAAGATTTGCTTGCTTATTTACGTTTAATCTCTAATCCGGATGATGATATTAGCTTACAGCGCATCATTAATGTACCGAAGCGCGGCATTGGCGATACAACAATTGCTAAGCTATCAGCGACCGCTGCAAGCCGCGGGGTATCGATCTTCCGTGTGCTGTCTAATCTAGATGATGTAGATGTCAAGGGCAAAACGAAGGAGCAGCTAATTGCTTTTTATCGGATGATTGCCGGCCTCAATAGTCGTGTGGACGAGCTTACTGTTACAGAGCTAACGGAAAAAGTGCTAGAGATGTCGGAGTACAAGCTAGAATTACAGCGTGAGCAGACGCTTGAAGCACAATCTCGTATTGAAAATATTGAAGAGTTTCTATCGGTTACGCATGACTTTGAGGAGCGTAATGAGGATCGTACACTTGTCGCCTTCTTAACGGATTTGGCACTAATTGCCGATATTGATTCGATGAATGATACGGAAGAGGAAGGCTCGGAGCAGGATGCTATTGTATTGATGACGATGCATAGTGCCAAGGGCTTGGAGTTCCCGATCGTGTTCATCGTTGGTATGGAAGAAAGCATATTCCCGCATTCACGTGCTTTGACTGATGACGAGGAGCTAGAGGAAGAGCGTCGACTTGCTTATGTTGGGATTACACGTGCTGAAAAGCAGCTGTATTTAACCTCAGCGCGAATGAGAACATTGTTTGGACGCACGTCAGTCAATATGCCTTCACGCTTTTTAAGAGAGATTCCGCAAGAGCTTCTTGTCAGCAATCAGCCTGAAGGACTATCGATGTCACGAGGCTTTGGTAGCTCACCAACAGCACGTCCCCAAGGTGGCGGTTTAGGCTACGGTGGTGCGCGCAATAGCAGCGGCGGTGCTGGATTTGGCTATGGCAGCAAGCCTTCAGCTGGAAACGGGACAAGCAGTAGCGGCTATTCAAGCAGACCTGCAGGTGGAACTAGCTACAGCTCGCCAGCTTCATCTGCAGGCGGACGACCTACTGTGAAGGTGACCTCTGGGCTTGACATAGCTAGACAAGCAGCTCAAGCAAGTGCGGGAAGTGGAGGAGATGGCGCAGTATCCTATGCTGCTGGAGATAAGGTTACTCATAACAAATGGGGTGAAGGTACGGTTATTTCCGTCAAAGGTAGAGATAATGATGAAGAATTGCAAATTGCCTTTCCTGCCCCAATCGGTATTAAAAAGCTTCTTGCGAAGTTTGCGCCAATAAAAAAAGTATAATAGCCTGTGACACAAGTTGGCATTCAGGCGATGGAGGGATGATGATGTCAATGGATCAAGCAGAGCAGCGAATGGAGCAGCTTATTTCACTGTTAAACGAGCATAACTATCGGTATTACACACTTGATGATCCTTCAATTTCTGACGCGGAATACGATAAGCTATATGATGAGCTTGCTGCGCTCGAAGCATCGCTTGGCGTAGTGCTGCCGCATTCGCCAACGCAGCGCGTCGGTGGAGAGATCTTATCTGGTTTTGCCCAGCATAGACATCGTGCACGTTTATGGAGCTTGGATAAGGCACAAAATCTAGAGCAGCTATATGCTTGGGAGGCTCGTTTAAATCGAGCGATTCAAGATTATAATGCGAAGCATGCTGATAAACCTCTTCCGAAGCCGAACTATGTTATGGAATATAAATTCGATGGTTTATCATTAAATCTGACGTATGAGAATGGAAGACTTGTACAAGCGGCAACCCGAGGTAATGGCGTGATTGGTGAAGGGATTTTATCTCAGGTGAAGACGATTAAGTCTATTCCGCTAACCATTAATTATACAGATGGTGTAATCGAGGTGCAGGGTGAGGGTATTATGACGCTATCTAGTCTTGCACGCTACAATGAAACAGCGGTAGAGCCTCTGAAAAATGCACGTAATGCGGCTGCAGGCGCCTTGCGTAATCTTAATCCAGCCGTTACAGCAAGTCGCAAGCTGGATGCGTTTATTTATAATATTGGCTTTGCGGAAGGTGTTGAGTTTGATAACCACCGTGAAATGCAGCAGTTTTTGCACAATAATCGCTTTAAAGTAAATCCGTTTGTCATCTATGCGGATAGCTTGCAGCAATTAGAGGCTGAGCTAGATAAGCTAGCGGCCAATCGCAATGAGCTAGATTATTTAATCGATGGCGCTGTTATTAAAGTTCAGGATATGCGTACACGTGAAGCGCTTGGCTATACTGATAAATTTCCACGCTGGGCCGTTGCCTTTAAGTTTGAGGCGGAGGAAGCGGAGACTACCTTATTATCTGTTTCGTGGGAAGTCGGTCGTACAGGGAAGATTACGCCAGTTGCGAAAGTAGAGCCTGTTGAATTAGGGGGCGTAACGGTGCAAAACTGTACGTTGAACAATATGGGTGATATTGAACGTAAAAACCTAAAGCATGCGTTAGGTACACTAGTGTCAATCCGTAGATCGAACGACGTTATCCCTGAAATTCTCGGTAAGGTCGATGAGCTGCAAGGTGAGGAGATTGTGTTCCCTGAGCACTGTCCTTCCTGTGGCTCTGAGCTGGAGCAGCGTGGGGCTCATCTGTTTTGCAATAATAAACTCGGCTGTGAACCGCAAATGATTGGGCGAATCACTCATTTTGCTTCGCGTGACGCGATGGATATCGAGTCGTTTAGCATTATGACAGCAGAGCAGCTTTATCAGGAATGTGGTGTGAGAGACCCTGCTGACTTATACAGTCTGCGCTTTGATGATCTCATTAAGCTGGAGCGTTTTGGTGAGAAAAAAGCACAGAAGCTGCTAGATGCGATTGAAGCTTCAAAAACAAGAGAGCTTGCATCATTTTTGTTTGCGCTTGGTATCCCTAATACAGGGAAGTCAACAGCGAAAACATTGGCAGAGCATTTCCGCAGTCTAGAAGCTGTCATGTCAGCAACAGTTGAGGAGTTGATAGGCTTACAGGATGTGGGAGCGATCGTTGCTGAAAGCATCGTTAGCTTCTTTAACGACGAAACGATGAAAGCGAGCATCGCAGCTATGCTAGCAGCGGGAGTTGCACCACCACAGCTTCAGGAGCAGGAACAGCAAAATGTGTCGAGTGATAATCCGTTCTTTGGCAAAACGGTTGTTATTACAGGGACATTGCCAACGCTTGGCAGAGATGAGCTAACGAAGCTACTAGAGGCTCGTGGGGCCAAGGTGACAGGCAGTGTTTCTAAGAAAACAGATATCGTTATTGCCGGAGAGAAGGCAGGCAGTAAGCTGACCAAGGCTCAAGAGCTAGGGATAACTATAATTGATAACGAAGAAGCAGTATTGCAAATGCTAGAGCAATAACGAAGTAACAGAATCGAAGGTTCAATATAGGGCTAATCCGCATCGCTATGCAATGTGGATTAGCCTTTCTTTGTGCGGGGCTGTCACATTATAGTTGATTTCAATGTGATTGTAATCACTAATAGATTTCTAGCCTCTGGCTATACTAGGAGCAGGTAATGAATTTATGTTGAAGGGAAGCGTTAAAGCATGTTAAGCGAACAAACCATTTCCGTCATCAAGTCTACTGTTCCTGTTCTAGAGGTGCATGGCACAGAAATTACAAAACGTTTTTATAAGATGTTGTTTTCTAACCATCCAGAGTTGTTGAACGTTTTTAATCACGCGAACCAAAAGCAAGGTAGACAACCGACAGCACTTGCGAACGCTGTATATGCGGCGGCTGCAAATATTGATAAACTTGAAAATATTCTACCTGCTGTAAAGCAGATTGCACATAAGCATCGCAGCTTAGGGATTACAGCAGAGCAGTATCCGATTGTAGGTCAAAACTTACTAGCAGCGATTAAGGATGTATTAGGCGATGCTGCGACAGATGAAATATTGCAGGCATGGGCTGAAGCTTATGGTGTGATCGCTCAAGTGTTCATTGATGTTGAAGCGCAGATGTATTCTGAAGCAGAAAGCGTCGAGGGTGGCTGGAGAGGCTTTAGACCTTTCGTAGTCGATAAAAAAGTTAAAGAAAGTGAAGTGATCACTTCATTTTATTTAGTACCTCAGGATGGTGGAGCGATTTCTTCTTATCTACCAGGTCAATATATTACTGTAAAATTAAATATCCCTGGAGATCAATATACTCATTTACGTCAATACAGCTTATCTGATAAGCCAGGCAATAGCTATTATCGAATTAGTGTTAAGCGTGAAGAGGGTGCTGGTGATAAGCCGGACGGCAAAGCCTCTAATTTCTTACATGACGGCGTGCAAGTAGGTGATGTGCTGGAGCTAACTGCACCTGCAGGAGACTTTACATTAGATCTAGAGGATCAACGTCCAGTTGTGCTTATTAGTGGGGGTGTAGGATTAACACCAATGATAAGCATGCTTAATACTTTAGTAGAACGTCAGCCGCAGCGAGAAGTGATTTTTATACATGCAGCTCGTAATAGTAAAGTGCATGCAATGAGACAAAAAGTGCAGGAGCTTGAGGAGCAGTATTCTCAAGTCAGTGCATATTGGTGTTACAGCGAACCGACGGATGCTGATACCGAGGAGCAGAACTTTGATAAAGAAGGGTTCATTACTGCGGAATGGCTGCAACAGCTTGTAGGCGATAACAATGCAAGCTACTATTTCTGTGGACCTGTACCTTTTATGAAACAAATTAATGCGACTCTACAATCAATAGGTATTTCTAAAGAAGATATTCACTACGAATTTTTCGGCCCTGCAGGAACGCTGGATAACTAGTATTATATTTAATCTTAGTTATCGAGAGTAGACGAGGCTTGCTCTCGCAGCAGACGATTGACAGTTTCACGACGCAAGCCAATTAATTGCCCGATTTCTTCTTGTGTTAATATTTCTCTAATATTAGAAGGTCCAATATATTGTTGAAACCATTTTTGAAGCTTAATTAGACGGTTCATTGGTGTTACTTCAGTAAGCTGGTCGATCCGTTGCTGCATCATGCGAAGCTTATCCTGCAGCCTTAGTGCAATTTCCTGACAAAGCTTGGCGTCCTGTGCAATGGATCGATACCAGTCTTCGTTGTTTATTGGCTCAATCTCGCAAGTCACTAATGCTATAGCAGTACCATGATAGATGTTCGGTGCGATTAATGAGTGGTGGGGAATGATTTCGTCAGGTGTAATAATATTAACGAGAATTTGTGTTCCATCTTCGTGTAAACGGCAAATTTTTAATAAACCGCTTTTTAAATGATAAAGTGGGCCTGACTCTCCTTGACGGAAAAGCACTTCTCCTTTATGAATAATCAACGTGATCACTCCAGACTTAGTGTTCATAGTATTTGATTGCGTTGTACAAATGAAATGCGTCATATTATATATTATGATTTATGAATAGGAAAATCAAAGCATTGTGTTCACGTAACGTCTAGAAAGTAAGTTTAATCAAGATGTAGTTTGGGTAAAATTACAAGTTGTAATATAATACTCACCGTGATATATTAATAAATGTCGCTTCGAGAGAAGAACTGAGCACGAAAGAAACAAATAAGCAATTAAAATAGTGCTTGACGGATCGAGTAGAAGCTGATATCATAATATCTTGTTACCGCATCGGTAACTGAAAGTTCTTTGAAAACTGAACAAATGGAACACGTCAATTTTTAAATCTCATTTAATGAGATGTTTATAATGAGCAAGTCAAACTTTAATGGAGAGTTTGATCCTGGCTCAGGACGAACGCTGGCGGCGTGCCTAATACATGCAAGTCGAGCGGAGTTGATGGAGTGCTTGCACTCCTGATGCTTAGCGGCGGACGGGTGAGTAA
>Ga0180216_1000293_pt1 | contig 55764 bp, 45 predicted proteins | sample eDN3rd37CBELigMG_FD_128879 | JGI IMG/M metagenome (GOLD analysis project Ga0180216, IMG submission 128879) | Enriched Miracle-Growth compost microbial communities from Emeryville, California, USA - eDNA 3rd pass 37_C BE-Lig MG (version 2)... ...
GGGCGGCTTCATGGCCTTGCTGGCCTCGCTCAGCGCCGCCGCCGTGGCGTCCCTGTCCTCGCTGCTGGGCAACCTGGTGCTGTTCGGCGTGATCATCGCCTTCCTGCTGGCCGGCGCCTGGAAGCGCATCCCGGTCTATGAGCAATTCGTCGAGGGCGCCAAGGAGGGCTTTGATGTCTGCAAGAACCTGCTGCCCTACCTGGTGGCCATGCTGTGCGCCATCGGCGTGCTGCGCGCCTCGGGCGCGCTGGACGTGCTGCTGGACGGCATCCGCTGGCTGGTGCATGCGGCGGGGCTGGATGCGCGGTTCGTGGACGCGCTGCCCACTGCCCTGGTCAAGCCCTTTTCGGGCAGCGCCGCGCGCGCCCTGATGATCGAGACCATGCAGCACTACGGCCCGGACAGCTTTCCCGCCCTGCTCGCCGCCACCGTGCAGGGCAGCACCGAGACCACCTTCTACGTGCTGGCCGTGTATTTCGGAGCCGTCGGCGTGCAGCGCGTGCGCCACGCCGTGGGCTGCGCGCTGCTGGCCGACCTGGCCGGCGTGCTGGCCTCGATCGGCGTGTGCTATTGGTTTTTTGGCTAGCGCCCCACGGAGCTCAGGCGCCCGCGGTCGCCGGTTCGGGAACGCCCACGCGCGCCAGGGCCTCGAGCGGCCCGGCGGCGCGGATGGCGTCGATCTGGGCGGGATCGCGCACGTAGACCGTGCCGCCGTAGGACAGCGCGTTGAGCGAGACCCCCTCGAAATGCTCGCGGCTGCGCGGCAGCACCAGCATCCAGCCGTCGCCCACCAGCATGTTGCACGGCGGCAGCAGGCCGTCCTCGTCCGGCGCCAGGCCCAGCGCCTCACAGGCGCGGCCAAAGGCCTCGTGCATGGATCGCGCGGCGGCCTCCGCATCGCAGCCCCGCCCCGCCTCGACGCGGACGAAGCGATGGCGCATCGGCAGGCCCGGATGGCGCGCCAGGCCGCCCGGCGCCGTCGCCGCCGGCAGGCCCGCCGCGAGATGCCGCAAGGAGGCGTTGCCCTCGGCCTGCGGGATCCATTGCACGTGCTTGTGCCGCTGGCTGGCACCCGCCGCCGCGCCGCCGTTGTAGAAGCCCAGGCCGCCCGCATCGGAGATCACCGCCGCCAGGACGAGGAAATCGATGTGCTCGAGCGGGCTGAGCTGCTCGGCGAACTCGCGGCGCGCCAGCACCAGGTGATGCAGGCACACCGGGAACTTGTTGAGGACGACATTGTGATGCTCGCCCAGCGGCCCCACGGTCAGGGCCGGGTCGGGCGGGAGAAAGGGATTGAAGTTCGGATTGCGCGGCCCGCCGGGCAGGATCGTGGCGGAGGCGGCGTTGGATCCGGATGTGGTCGACGCGGCGGTGGATGTGGTGGATACGGTGCCGGACGCGGCACCGGTCGAGGCATCGGACGCGGAGCCAGACGCGGCACCGGATGATGTGCCCAATGCGCTGCCGGACGCAGACCCGGATGTGGCGCCAGACGCGGCACCGGATGTGGCGCCGGTCCTGGCGGCGTCCTTGGCCGCCAGCCCCGCGACCCAGCGCACGGTGAACGGCAGGCCGGCGTCGTGAATCACGACCTGGTCGGCCACGATGGGCTGCAGATCGCCCGAGGCGATCGCGGCGTCGGTGCGCGCCCGCACGGCGCGCATGAACGTCGAATCCATGGATTCCCTCCTGTACCGTGGGACACGGCGGATGCCGCGAAGGGCGCGGAGCCGACGCGCGCCTCGCCGCCATTGCCCAGCGCCGCCGCCGGGCCTGCGCCGATTGTAGGAGATCCCAGCCCAAAGGGGGCTTGCCGCCCCAAACAGGAGGGGCCTGTGCGCCGAGAAGGGCGGCTCGCTCGTCAAAACGGAAGGGCTCGAGGTGCGCTAAGATGAAGCCATGCAGATGAACGCATGCGATGGGTGCGCCCGGATGGGCGTGGCCTGATGGACGCATGATGCAGCAGGCCGGCGGCGCGCCCGGGCACCAGGGCGGCCGCGGCCGCCACACAGTGAGGTCCCGCCATGGCCAGCCTTTCGTTTCGACCCGGCTCCACGATCCGCATCGCCCTGATCGCCGGGTTGGGCCTGGCCCTGGGCGCCTGCGCCAATATCGCCGCCACGCCTCCGGGCACGCCCCTGGACCAGGTCCAGGCGCAGTTCGGCGCCCCCACCCTCACCTGCACCTCGCGCGCGGGTAAGCCGCGGGCCATCTGGTCGCAGCAGCCCTTCGGGCAATTCGCCTGGGGCTCGGACCTGAGCACCGACGGCCGCGTCGAGCGGATCGAACCGGTGCTGACCGATGCGCATTTCAAGGTGCTGGCCGAGGGCGAGTGGACGCCCGAGCAGGTGCGCTGCGAGTTCGGCCCGCCGGCGCAAATCGACACCGTGGGCCTGCCCTCGGTGCGCCAGATCGTCTGGAACTACCGCTACCGCCAGGACGGCGTCTGGAATTCGCTGATGTTCGTGTTCTTCGGGCAGGACGGCGCGCGAGTGACCGGATTCCACCCCGGGCCCGATCCCATGTACCTGCAGGACGAGCGCTCGCCGCTGTCCTACTAGGCCGGCCCCCGCGCCGTTCCGAGCCTCAAGCCCCCCGCCCCAGCGGGACCGCCCTGGCGAGCCCCTCACGCTGCGCCCCGGCGAGCCTCCCACGCCACGCCGCGCCTACCGCCTCCGCACCCCACCTCCGCCCCTCACCTCCGCCCCTCGCCTCCGCCCATCGCCTCCGCCCATCGCCTCACGCATTGCCGCCCTTCGCGTCGCGTTTTGGCGACAAGCTCGCGGAAACCGTCGCAAAAACAGCGGCCCCGCCGCTGTTTCCTCCTTTACATTGTTAACATTGTAAGAATTGAAATTTATGAAAAAATTGAAATGACGACGAGCCGCCCCATGTGGACGCCCATGGTTCCGGGGCGCACCCGGATCCATACCACCCGCAGCGCGGCCCGGCTTCTCGGGGTATCCGTCCCCACCGTGCAGCAACTGGTCGAGTCGGGGCACATCGCGGCCTGGAAGACCAAGGGCGGGCACAGGCGCATACCGGAAACCGCGCTGGACGCGTATCTCGACCGGCAAGCCACCCTTCGAGCGCCGCACGCCTTCCACTGGACAACGGACATCTCCGACCACGAGCCGAGCACCCCCATCGGGGAACCGGGCATCCTCGAGGGAGAACCGGGCCGGGATCCGCAAACCGCCGGCCAGGATGAGGGACCGCGGCAAACGACGATGGTCATACTCGTGGCCGACCGGCCCGCCTACCTGAAATACCAGCGCAGGCTGGAGGAATGGGGCCTGCCCATCGAAACCCGGCATGCTTCCAACTGCTATGACGCGCTCCTGGAGGTCGGGCTGCATCGGCCGGACATCGTCCTGATCGACTTCGAGATGCCCGAGGGCGAGCTCGACAGGCTGGCCGCGGCCCTTGGCGGACGGCCGGAGCTCGCCTGCGCGCGAATCGTCGTCTGCTCGACCCAGATGCCGGCGCCGTCCGAGGACGGCCCCGGACGCTCCCGCAGCAGCCCCCGCATCGGTTCAGGCAGCAGCTCCGGCATCGATTCGGGCACCGGCCATGGCATCGATTCGGGCAGCAGCCCCCGCATCGGTTCAGGCAGCAACCCCGGCATCGGTTCGGACATCGGCTCCAGCCTCATCCACGTCCGCAAGTCGCTGAGCCAACGGGCCTTGAGAAATTATCTGCAAGCATGCCACGCAGCCCGCGAACAGGCGCGCACACCGGCATGGCGTGAGTAGCGCCCCACGGGCGCGCAGGAAAACAGTTTTGCCATGCCGAAACAGAAACGCACAGCCGCGATACAGGCCATGTTGGTGGCCGGCCTCATCACCATCCTGGCCTGGGCGGTCGTCCTCTACTTGATGAGGCAGGCCGAGAAAATGCAGCTCCAGGCGGTCGAGGGCAATCTCTCGAGCGTGACGCAGGCCATCGTCGCCCATTCGAGCCGCACGCTGCAATTGATAGATTACGCGACCGAACTGGTCCGGGACCGCTACCTCGAGCAGGGCCTGGACCTGGACCTGGCGACCCTGGCGCAGGAGCGGTTCTTTGCCGAACCCCTCTTTGTCCTTTTCTCCGTCACCGACGGTGCCGGCAAGCTGGTCCTGTCGAGCCAGCCTTTCGCCAGCGGGCTTGACCTGAGCGATCGCGAGCACATCCGGACGCACCTCGTCGAGGAACGGGATTTCCTGTTCGTGGGACGCCCCGTCGTCGGGCGGGTCTCGGGAAAGCCCTCGATCCAGTTCACCCGCAAGATCCTCGACAAGGACCGCGCGCTGGTGGGCATCGTGGTGGTTTCGGTGGATCCCTATTACTTCACCAACGTCTACCAGTCGCTCAACCTGGGCAGCGACAGCACCATCGAGCTGTTCCGCCCGGACGGGCTGGCGCTCGCGCAGCAGAAAGGCTCGGCGACCGCATTCGGCGTCGGCATTTCCAATCCCGCCTTTTTCCGGGAAAAGGACATGAACGGCGGAGGCGCCGTCCTGCTGTCCGACTCGAACGGCTCCAAGAGGATGTGGGTGTCTTCCAATGTCGGGGACGGGCTGTACGTGGCCGTGGGGCTGAACCTCGCCGAGCACATGGCCCCCGTCACCCAGTTGCGCAACCAGATGATCATCCTGACGCTGCTGCTGAGCATGGCCGTCTTCACCCTCGCCGGCGTCGGGATAAGCTATGTGTTCGTGCTCGACAAGAGCCGGCGCCAGGCGATCGAGGCCAACCGGCAGAAATCGAGGTTCATCTCGAACGTGTCGCACGAGCTGCGCACCCCGCTGAACGGCATTCTCGGCTATACCGAGCTGCTCCAGTCGGACGAGCAGAATCCGGAGCACCGCGAGTTCCTGCAGATCGTCCGCGAAAGCGGGGCGCACCTGCTCTCGCTGGTGGATTCGCTGCTGGCGCTCAACAGCATCGAAAAGGGATTGAAGCCCGTCGAGCTCAAGCCGGAACCCCTGCGCCCGCTGATCTCGGGGATCACGCAGATCCACGTCCGCCCGGCCAACGCCAAGGGCCTCGCCCTCCATCTCGAGATCGATCCGAACCTGCCGGACACGATCCATTGCGACCGCGTGAAGCTCACCCAGGTGCTGCACAACATCATCCACAACGCCGTCAAATACACCGACCAGGGATCGATCGATGTCAAGGTCTCGCGTTCGTCGGCCAGGCTGCGCATAGACGTCACCGATACGGGCAGGGGCATCGCCGCCGAGGACATCGACTCGATCTTCGACACGTTCTACCAGATCAACCAGAGCGGCAGGATCCAGTCCGAGGACGGATTCGGACTGAGGCTGCCGATCGTCAAGCAGTTGACGCGCATGATGCAGGGCGAGGTGCTGGTGATCTCGCGCCTGGGCAGGGGCACGACGTTCTCCGTCCTGCTGCCGCTGCATGGGCATGCCGGCGATGCCGGAACCGCCGGCTCGAGGAAATCCCCATGACGGATGCCGGCCATTCGATCGCCCTCGACCCGATCGTCATCGTCGAGGACAATGACATGAACGCCCAGTTGCTCAGGCACCAGTTGCGGCGCCTAGGCTTTGGCGCGACGGCTCATTTCGCGGACGCCGAGGACGCGCTCGACTGGCTGCAGAACCATCCCTGCCTGCTGGTCTTCACCGATTGGCAGATGTTCCCGGTGGACGGCGCCGCCTTCGTGCGCAGGTACAGGCGCTGGGAATCGGCGCGGGATCTGCGCTGGCTGGTCATCGCCGTGACCGCCAGCGCGATGGCCTGCGATTACGAGAGCTGCCTGAACGCGGGGGCCGACGACTGCCTGCGCAAGCCCCTGAGCCTGGGCGAGCTGTCCGGAACATTGAAAAAATGGGGGGTCCTCTGATGCATCGCCTCATTGCGCCGGAAGTCTTCTACGGCCTGTGCGACAACGACCGCGCGCTCGCGAGTCAGTTGCTGGACATGTTCCTGCGGACCTTCGCCGAGGACCTGGCCTCGCTGGAACACGCCATCGCCGGCAACAACCGCCCGGGGACCTCCAGGCTGGCCCACAAGATGGCGGGCTCTGTCCTGCTGTTCGGCGCGACGCCGACCGCCGACCGGCTGAGGCTCATCTCGAGGCAGCTCTCGGACGGCGGCGCGGAAATCGCGCACGGCGACTACGAGGCGCTGCACATCGACCTCGTCCAAATTCTCGTGGAGGTAAGGACCATTGGCCGCTAAACCATCCGCGCCGCGCGCGCCGGCGAGCCCCTCGGGCCGCCCTCCCCGCATCCTGCTGATCGAGGACGATGAGTTCCAGCGCATCGCGATCGTCACCCAGATGCTCACCCACCGCATCAGCAACGTCCACGCGGCCGCCAGCGGCGAAGACGCGCTGGAACTGCTGAAGGATCCGCGCAATGCCTTCGACATCACGCTGTGCGACCTGAGGCTGAGCGAATCCGACGGGATCGCCTTCCTGCTGGCCGCCGACCCGGCGCGGCTGGGCGCGATCGTCCTGCACTCGATCCTGCCGTCGGACGTGCAGCAGGCGACCGTCAGCCTCCTGCGCCAGCGCGGCATACAGGTCGCGGCCTGTATTCCCAAGCCCCTGAACATGCCGAGCTTTTTCGACATCCTGAGGGGCGTGGCGAAAGGCCCCGAACCCCCGGCGGGCGAGGCGGAGCCCGGCGACGACGGCTTCCAATTCACCAAGGAGGACATCCAGTCGGGACTGGACTCTGGCCGGTTCATCGCGCATTTCCAGCCGCTGGTGGACCTGGACTCCCATTCCCTCCATGCCATCGAATGCCTGGGCCGCTGGGACCATCCGGCATACGGCCTGCTGTCGCCGCAGTTCTTCCTGCCGCACGTCCTGGAACATGGCCTGATCGACGCGTTCACATGGCAGGTGATGGACTACAGCCTGGGCTGCATGGGCAGGTGGCCGAAGTCCCTCGAACTGCCAGAGATCGGCATCAACGTATCGGCCAGCAGCCTCAGGACCAATGATTTCGTCGATGAATGGAAGACCAGGGTAGCCCGCGCCGGCATCCCCCCCGAGAAGATGGTCCTCGAGCTCACCGAGACCGAGGTCGCCCCCGACGACAGCGCGCTGCTGGAAATCCTCACCAAGCTGAGGATCCTCGGTTTCGGGATCGCCCTGGACGATTTCGGCGTGGGGCACACGTCCTTGAACCAGCTTCGCCAATTGCCGATCACCGAGCTGAAGATCGACCGTTCCTTCGTGTCGCGCATCGGTTCCTCCCGGCGCGGCATCGTGCTGCTGGACGCCATCATCTACATGGCGAACGAACTTTCACTGTCCTCCGTGGCGGAGGGCATCGAAACGGCGGCGGACGCCGAGCTCCTCAAGGAACTGGGCTGCAAGATCGGGCAAGGCTACTATTTCGCGCGGCCGATGCCCGAGGACAAGCTGCACTACTGGATCCGCGGCAACGCCTGAGGATTGGCGCGCGCCGGCGCGGCGCGCTCATCCCGCCCCGCGCGGGAGGGTGTCGAACAAAGGCAGCAGGACGCCATCCACGATCTCGGCGAGGGCACCCTCGCCGAGTGGCGAGCCGCCAAAGAAATAATGGTTGCGCAGCAAGGCCGCCCCGACCTCGAGGCGGATGGGGGCCACCGCCGCGGGCCGGATCTCGCCGCGCGCCACCGCGCGCCGGAGCACCTCGGCCATGAGCTGGCGGTTCCTGCCCTGCGAGCGGGCCTTCATCTCGCGCACGCGCGCCGGATCGGGCAGGGCCTCGGCGAGCAGTCCGCGGAAGGCGGTGCCGGCGGGCCCCTCGAGCACCGCCGCGGTCCGGCGCAGGACGGCCAGCAGGTCGCCGCGCAGCTCCCCGGTGTCGGGGATGTCGGCGGGCAGCGGCGCGAGCCGGTACACGGCGTCCATGACGAGCGCCGCCCGCGTTTCCCACCGCCGATAGAGGGACGCCTTGCTGGCGCCGGCCCGCCGGGCCACGGCGTCCATCGTCAGCGCCGCATATCCGCCCTCGCGCAGTTCCTCGATGGCGGCCGCGAGGATCGCGGCGACGAGGGCGTCCCCCCGCCGGCGGGGGCGCTTGCGGTGGTCGAGAGCGCTCATCGCGCGCCCACCCTGTCGGGACCCGCCGATGCGCGGGTGACGCGCCCGCGGGTCCCGTCCACCGTGATGGCCTCCCCGTCGGCGATCGCCGACGTGCCGGTGCCGGTGCCCATGACGGCGGGGATCCCGTATTCGCGCGCCACGATCGCCGCGTGCGAGGCCGCCGCGCCGGTGTCCACGACGACCGCGGCGGCGCGCTGGAACAGGGGCGTCCATGCCGGATTCGTGTACGGGCATACGAGGATCTCGCCGTTGCCGAGCCGGTCGAAGTCCTCCGCGCCGCGGATGATCCGCGCAACGCCGGTGGCCGTGCCGGCGCCCGCCGGCGCGCCGGTCGCGATCGCGTCGCCGGCCGGCGGCCGCGGAAAGACCCGCGCCGGATCGATCATCGGCACGCCGGACAGCTCGGCCCGCTTTGCGGCCCGCTGCCGGACCCGCGCCCGCAAGGCCGCTTTCCGGTTCGGCGGCAGGGCCCGGGGATCCTCGATGTCCCGGACCTCCTCCCAGCGCAGATGGAATACGTCCGCGCCCTCGTCCAGCAGGCCCGCCGCGCGCAGCCGGCCGCCGATCTCGAGGATGGAGCGGCGCAGCGGCGGCAGCACCGCGGCGAAGTAGAAATGGGTGTCCTCGCGGAAGGCGACCGCCTCCTGCGCGGCCCGCACCCATTCGCGGACGCGGCCCTGCCAACGGGGACGATGGCGCAGGCAAGGGTGCTCGAGCAGCTTGCGCAGCGCCTCCGCGGAACGCGAGACCGGCCTGGCGCCCGGCCCCGGATGCGCCACGAGGGGCCGCAGCATGCCGAGCACGACCTCGGGCGACTCGGCCAGCGTGGGCGCGCTCACCAGCAGCGGCGAGGCGGTCTCGCGGCGGCCGAACTCGCGCAGAAAGGCCTCGAGCCGCGCCCGGAATCCGGCGAAGCTGTCGCCGGAGAGCGCGGCCAGCGCCTCCGCGGCGCTCGCATCCACGATCAGCGCGCGCAGGGCGGGATCGGCCGCGGCCTGCCGCGCGAGCGCGGCCAGGGCGCGATTGGAGTCCTCGGTCCGGGTCGGGATCCCGCCCAGCAGGTCGCCGAGCAGCGCCTGGCGGCCCAGCAGGCGCAGGACGATGACGATGCGCAGGATGGACATGGCGCAGCCGGGCAGGTAATCGATCCGCAGGTCCCGGCAATAGTCCTGGGCGGCCAGCGCTCGCTCGGGCACCTCGAGCAGCCCGGCCCATGGCAGCGCGCCCAGGTCCAGCGATTCCAGGGCCTCGATCTCGGCGAGGAAGGCCGCCTGCCGCGCATCCCTGGACCATTCCGCGGGACGGAAGCGGCGCGCCTTGCGGACTACTTCCCCGATGGCCCGGAGCGCGCGCGACGTGGGACGGGGCGTACGCGGCACGAGCTGGACCACGACTCCGTCCTCCTCGCGCAGGAAATCGCCGAAGACGCCCTCGATGCCGTAGTGGAGCGCGACGTCGCGCATCATCCTCGCCGGCCCGCGCCCGACGGAGGTCGTCACATCCATCGGATAGGGCCGGACGGGCAGGTATTCGGTCAGGATCGAGGCCTGCAACCGCTGGAGGCGGTCCAGCCGCACCGGCGGAGGCGGCAGCGCGGTCATCGGCCGGGACTGCACGATCCAGGTTCGCGTCCCCGAGACCACCCACTCGATGTCCTGCGGACGCCCGAAATGGCGGGCGATGGTCCGCGCATGGGCGGCGAGTTCCGAGAGCCGTTCGCGGCCCAGCAGGGGGGCGTGGCCGGGGGTGGTGCCGAGCCTTTCCTCCCGCCGCACGCCGCCCCCGGACGCCGCGCGAATCACCACCTCGCCGCGCCCCGAGGTCCATTGCAGGATCTCGCCGCCCAGGTCCAGGAGGTAATGGTCGGGCGTCACCAGCCCCGAGACCACCGCCTCGCCCAGGCCCGCGCCCGCGTCCACGACGATGCGGTCGCGCGCCCCGCTCACCGGGTCGGCGGTGAACATCACGCCCGCGACGTCGGCCTCGACCATCCGCTGGACGATCACCGCGATCCGCACGCCCTCGGGATCGATGGACCGGTCGCGCCGATAGGCGACCGCGCGGTCGGTCCACAGCGACGCCCAGCAGCGCCGCACCGCATCGACCACGGCCTCGGCGCCGACGACGTTCAGGTAGGTATCCTGCTGTCCGGCGAAGGCCGCGCCCGGCAAGTCCTCGGCGGTGGCGCTCGAGCGCACCGCGACCGGCACGCTTTCGTTTTCATCCCCGCTTTCGCCCAGCCGCCGATATGCCGCCGCGATCGCCTCCCGCAGATCGGCAGGCATCTCCGCCTCCAGGATCGCGGCGCGCAGCGCGGACGGCGCGGGCGGACCCGCGGGAGGGGACAGCAGCGCTGTCAGCCCCGCGCGCCCGGCCATGGCCGCATACGCGCCGGTCGTGACCACGAACCCCGCAGGCACCGGCAGGCCCGCGCGCAGCAACTCGCCGAGGTTCGCGGCCTTGCCGCCCACGGCGGCCCCGTCCGCCGCCCCGAAAGCGTCCAGCGGAGCGACGTCCACGGATGAGGGAATCGCCGAGGTGCCCATCCGTCCTCCTCTATAGAGAACCAATCGTACTCTATAGTCGTCCGGATGTGGAACCCCCGTGGGGGCTAATCGGGGCGCCTCGCCGGCGCGCCTGGCCGGCGCGCGCCGACGAGGATCTTTTCGCCTTCCACCGCCCCGAACAGCACCACGGCCGCCGCCAGGGTCAGCAGCCATTCGCGGGCGCCCAGGGCCGCGGAGCCGAAGATGCCGTGCATGGGGGACCAGTACACGTAGACGAGCTGCAGCAGCACCGCCACGGCCATGGTGAGCAGCGCGTGAGGATTGCCCAGCAGGCCCTCGCGATCGAGCACGGTGTGCCGCAGGCGCCGGGTGTTGAGCAGGTACACGACCTCGCACAGCACGATGGTGTTGACGACCATCGTGCGCGCCACCTCGATGCCGGCGTCGGCCTCCAGCGCGTACAGGAACAGGGCCAGCGCACCGGCCATCATCAGCACGGACACGAACACCAGCCGCCACACGAAGAAAGCCGTGAACAAGGGCTCGCCAGGAGGACGCGGCCGCCGTCGCATGACATTGCCCTCGGGCGCCTCGAACGCGAGCGCGATGCCCAGCGTGCCCGCCGTCACCATATTGATCCAGAGCACCTGCGCCGGGGTGAGCGGCAGCGTGAGTCCCAGCAGGAGCGCGACGAGCACGACCAGCGCCTCGCCGCCATTGGTGGGCAGCATGAACAGGATGAACTTGCGCAGATTGTCGTACACGGCCCGGCCTTCCCGCACCGCCGTGGCGATGGTCGCGAAGTTGTCGTCGGCCAGCACCATGTCGGCCGCCTCGCGGGCGGCATCGGTGCCTTTCAGGCCCATCGCCACGCCCACGTCCGCCCGCTTCAGCGCCGGCGCGTCGTTCACGCCGTCGCCCGTCATCGCGACGATGTCCCCATTGTCCTGCAAGGCCCGCACCAGGCGCAGCTTGTGCTCGGGGCTGGCGCGCGCAAAGATGTCGACGTCGTTCACCAGGCGCCGCAGCCCCGCGTCGTCCAGCAGCGAGATCTCGGCGCCGGTGATCGCCGGCTTGCCGACGCCGATGCCCAGTTGGGCGCCGACGGCGCGGGCGGTGTCCGCATGGTCGCCGGTGATCATCTTGACCCGGATGCCCGCGGCGTGGCATTGCGCCACCGAGGCGATGGCCTCGGTGCGCGGCGGATCGATGATGCCCACCAAGGCCAGCATCACGAAACCGTCCTCCATATCGGCCGGGGTGAGCATTCCTTCGCGGGGCGCGGCCTCTTTGCGGGCCAGGGCGAGCAGGCGCAGCCCGCGCGCGGCGATGTCGTTGGCCATGCGGCGCCACCAGTCCACGTCGAGTTCCCGCAAGGCGCCCGCGGCAAGCTGCCACCGGCACATGGACAAGACCCGCCCGGGCGCCCCTTTCACGAAGATCCAGTCCGCGCCCGCCGCGTCGCGATGGTGCGTCGCCATGTAGCGGTTTTCGGACTCGAAGGGAATGGAGTCGAGCCGCGGCCATTCGGCCTCGAGGCCGCGCAAGTCCAGGCCGCCCTTTGCGCCCAGCACCAGCAGGGCGCCCTCGGTGGGATCGCCGACGATGTGCCAGCCATCGTCGCGCCGCAGCAACTCGCTGTCGTTGCACAGCATGCCGACCTGCAGGGCCGGGACCAGGCCGCCCGCATCGGCCTGCCCGTCGAGCGGCCGGATCTCGCCATCCGGCGCATAGCCCACCCCCGTCGCCTGATGGCTGCCGTCGCCCGAGACGATGAGCTGGACCGTCATTTCATTGCGCGTCAGGGTGCCGGTCTTGTCCGAGCAGATGACCGTGACGGACCCCAGGGTCTCGACGGCCGGCAGGCGGCGGATGATGGCCCGGTGGCGGGCCATGCGCTGCACGCCCAGGGCCAGGATGATGGTCATGATGGCGGGCAGGCCCTCGGGGATGGCCGAGGCCACGAGCGCAACCACCATGAGGAACATGGCCTCGACCGGGTATCCGCGAACCAGGACGCCGAAGGCGAAGGTGAGCACCCCCACGCCCAGGATGACCAGCGCGAGCCGGAAGGAAAAACCGTTGATCTTGCGCATCAGCGGCGTGCTGACGCTCGCCACGCCGCTGAGCAGCCCCGTGATCCGCCCGATCTCGGTCCGCATGCCGGTGGCGACCACGACCCCCATGCCCTGGCCACCGACCGCCACGGTGCCGGAGTAGGCCATGCTGGAGCGGTCGCCCAGCGTCGCCCCGGGGGCGACCGGCTGCGCGGATTTCTCGACCGCCAGCGATTCCCCCGTGAGCGAGGCCTCGTCGACCCGCAGCTCGCGCGCATGGACGAGGCGCAGGTCGGCCGGCACACGGTCGCCCGCCGCGATAACGACGCGGTCCCCGGGCACCAGGCCCGCGGCGTCGACCACCTGCCGCCGGCCATTGCGAATGACCATGGCCTGCGGCGCCAGCATGCCCCGGATCGCGGACAAGGCCGTCTCGGCCCTGCCCTCCTGCACGAAGCCGATGAACGCATTGATGAGCGTCGCCGACCACAGCACGCCGGAATCGACCCACTCGCCCAGCAGCGCCATGATGACGGCGGCCGCCATCATGAGATAGAGCAGCAGGTTGTGGAACTGGCGCAGCAGCCGCAGCAGCGGGTGGCGGACCTGGACGGCGGCCAGCTCGTTGGCCCCATGCGCGGACAGGCGCGCGGCGGCCTCGCCGGGGGACAGGCCGTTCTCGGGCGAGGACAGGGCCCGGAGCACCTCGTCGGCGGGCAGGCTGTGCCAGTCATGCCCGCCGGGCCTCGTGCCGGACGGGGCGAGAGGGTCTTGCGTGTTCATGGCTTGAATTATTGCAAATCTCAATTCAAGACCATTGATATAGAATAAATCTATATCGATCGACCTTTCGCCAAAAAATAAAAAGCCCTTGAAAATGAACTGCGCACCGGAAGTTGGACACTGATCCAACCTTTGGGGTGCAGTTCAAACAAGGGCTTTTATTCTGGCGGAGACGGAGGGATTCGAACCCTCGATGCGGGTATAAGCCGCATGCTCCCTTAGCAGGGGAGTACCTTCAACCACTCGGCCACGTCTCCGGACAAGACCGGCATTCTAACACAGGATCTCTTGGGCTCAGGCCGCGGATTCGCTGGCTTTGGCCTCGGGCCGGACGGATTCCTGGTCGAGTTCGAAGGCCTTGTGCAGCGCGCGCACGGCGAGTTCCATGTACTTGTCGTTGATCAGCACCGAGGTCTTGATCTCGGAGGTGCTGATCATCTGGATGTTGATGCCTTCCTCGGCGAGCGTGCGGAACATCAGGCTGGCGACGCCGACGTGGCTGCGCATGCCGATGCCGACGATCGAGACCTTGGCCACCTTGTCGTCGGAGACCACCTCGCCGGCTCCGACGGCGGGGGCGACCTGGTTGCGCAGCAGCTCGAGCGTGCGGGCGAAATCGTTGCGGTTGACCGTGAACGAGAAGTCGGTCATCCCCTGCGACGAGATGTTCTGCAGGATCATGTCGACGTCGATGTTGGCGGCGGCCACGGGGCCCAGGATCGCATAGGCCACGCCCGGGGTGTCGGGGACGTTGCGCAGGGTGATCTTGGCCTCGTCGCGGCTGAAGGCGATGCCCGAGACAACGGCGGTTTCCATTTTCTGGTCTTCCTCGAAGGTGATGAGTGTGCCCGAGTGCATTTCCTCCTCGACCGGGATCATGGGATCGGTCAGCGAGGACAGCACGCGCAGCGGGACGTGGTATTTGCCGGCGAATTCGACCGAGCGGATCTGCAGGACCTTGGAGCCCAGGGACGCCATCTCGAGCATTTCCTCGAAGGAAATCACGTTCATGCGCCGGGCCTCGGGGACGACGCGCGGGTCGGTGGTGTAGACCCCGTCGACGTCGGTGAAGATCAGGCATTCGTCGGCCCCCATCGCGGCGGCCACCGCGACCGCCGAGGTGTCGGAGCCGCCGCGGCCGAGGGTGGTGATGTTGCCCTCGTCGTCGACGCCCTGGAAGCCGGTGACGATGACCACGCGGCCGGAATCCAGGTCGGCGCGGATGCGCGCGTCGTCGATCGAGTGGATGCGCGCCTTGGTGTAGGCGCTGTCGGTGCGCACCGGCACCTGCCAGCCGGCGTAGCTGCGCGCGGCCACGCCCTGGCGCATCAGCGCGATGGCGAGCAGGGCGCTGCTCGCCTGCTCGCCGGTGGCCGCCAGCATGTCGAGCTCGCGCGGATCCGGCTGGGGCGAGATTTCGCGGGCCAGGCCCAGCAGGCGATTGGTCTCGCCGGACATGGCCGAGGGCACGACCACGACCTGGTGGCCGGCGGCGTGCCACTTGGCGACGCGGCGCGCGACGTTCTGGATGCGTTCGACGGATCCCATCGAGGTGCCGCCGTACTTTTGAACGATGAGAGACATGGTGCGATCGAAAAGGGGTGGATGCGGGAGGCGCATGCGCGCCCAAAGCCGGCATGCGCGCCAAAAAACTGTTTATTCTACCTGTGTTTTCGGGCGGAGGATGATGCGCCCGCGCACGCAGGCGATCCAGCGGCCGTCGTGGCGCATGCGCATGTTCCGGTCATGGCCCAGGGCGTGCAGGCCGCGCAGTTGCCGCATGAGCTCGTCCAGGCGGGCGGCGCTGGGCGCGCGCAGGCCGTGCAGGCCCAGCCAGTGGCGCAGCGCCAGGGCCTGGCGGGCCGGCGGCAGCAGCCGCCAGGCCGCCAGCGAGAATTCCGTGCCGTCGGCCGAGGGATCCAGCCCGGCCCAGTCCGCGCGGGCGACCTCGTCGACCAGCAGCGCCAGCTCGCGGCCCTGGCGCGCGTGCCGCGCGAGGGTGTCCCGCCACCCCGGCCAGCGCTCGTCGAGCACGGGCGCGAGGCGCTCGCGCAGGGCGGCCCGGGCGTAGCGCGGATCCGCGTTGCTGGGATCGTCGACGGGCCACCAGCCGCTGGCCTCGCCATGGCGGCGGGCACAGCGCAGGATGCGCTCGCGCGGCACATCGAGCCAGGGGCGCAGGTACCGCAGGCCGTCGCGCATGGTCTCGGGGGCCATGGCCGCCAGCGCCAGCGGGCCGGCGCCGCGCAGCAAACGCAACAGCACCGTCTCGGCCTGGTCGTCGCGATGATGGGCGAGCAGGATCGTGCCCACGCCCGTCACGGCCGCGAGCCGCGCAAAGGCGCCGTAGCGCGCGTCGCGGGCCGCCGATTCCATGCCGTCGCCGCGGACGGCCACCTCGACGCGCAGGCTGTGGCAGGAGATCCCGAGCCGCGCGGCCAGGCGATGCGCATGGCCCTGCCACTGGTCGGCATCGGCCTGCAGGCCGTGATGGACGTGGAAGGCATGCAGGACGCGGCCCGCCTCGCGGGCGGCGCGCGCCGCATGCAGCGCGAGCATGGCCGAGTCCGCGCCGCCGCTCAGCGCCACCGCGACCGGGGCGCCGTCGCCGCCGGCCAGCGCCCGGCGCACCGGCTCGAGCAGTTCCGGATCGCAATCAGCCGCTCGGGCGCCCAAGACGCCTCCTCCCGCCGTGCCGAGGGGCCTCAGGAACGCGTTTCCTGGAAACGCCCGTAGGCCGCGATGCGTTCGTGGCGCAGGCGCAGGAGCTCGTCGGTCTCGAGGCCCGAGACCTGGCGCAGCGCGTCGGCCAGGGCGCGGTGCAGTTGGCGGGCCATGGTGACCGGGTCGCGGTGGGCGCCGCCCACGGGCTCGTTGACCACCCGGTCGATCAAGCCCAGGTCCTTGAGGCGCGGCGCCGTGATGGCCAGGGCCTCGGCCGCGGCCGCGGCCTTGTCGGCGCTGCGCCACAGGATCGAGGCGCAGCCCTCGGGCGAGATCACCGAGTAGGTGGCGTACTGCAGCATCATCACCACGTCGCCCACGGCGATCGCCAGGGCGCCGCCCGACCCGCCCTCGCCGATGATGGTGACGATGATGGGGACCTTGAGGCCGGCCATGGCGAACAGATTGTGGCCGATGGCCTCGGACTGCCCGCGCTCCTCGGCGCCCACGCCGGGATAGGCGCCCGGGGTGTCGACGAAGGTGAAGACCGGCAGGCGGAATTTTTCAGCCAGCCGCATCAGGCGCAGGGCCTTGCGGTATCCCTCGGGCAGCGGCATGCCGAAATTGCGCATGGCGCGCTCTTTGGTGTCGCGGCCCTTTTGATGGCCGATGACCATGCACGGGGTGCCGTTGAAGCGCGCCAGCCCCCCGACGATGGACTGGTCGTCGGCGTACATCCGGTCGCCGTGCAGCTCGTGGAAATCGGTGAAGAGCTCGCGCACGTAGTCCAGCGTGTAGGGGCGCTGGGGGTGGCGCGCGACCAGGGCGGTCTGCCACGGCGTGAGCTTGGAATAGATGCTTTTGGCCAGGGACTGGCTCTTTTGCTGCAGCCGGCTGACCTCCTCGGAGATGTCCACCGCCGAGTCCGCCTGCACGAAGCGCAGTTCCTCGATCTTGTTGTCGAGTTCCGCCAGGGGTTGTTCGAATTCTAGGAAAGTATTTCGCATGAGCACTGTTTTCCAGGGGTATGCAATTCAGTATTCGACGGCGCCGGCGTCCATGCTACGCCACAAATACCAACTGGCGACGGTGCGCCACGGCGCCCAGGCCTGCGCAACCTCGCGCGCCTCGAAGCGCGACACGGGCTCGCCGCTGAAATAATGGTGGGAGATCGCCTTGAGCAGCGCGGTGTCGTCCAGCGGCAGGACGTCGGGCCGGCCCAGGTTGAAGATCAGGAACATCTCGGCCGACCAGCGCCCGACGCCGCGGATCGCGCACAGCTCGGCGATCACCGCCGCGTCGTCCATGCCGTCCCAGCGCCCGGCCCTCTCGCCATGCGCCTCGAAATATTCAGCCAGGTCCAGCAGGTACTGCGCCTTGCGGCGCGACAGGCCCATGGCGCGCAGCGCCTCCTCGTCGAGGCCGGCGATGCAGGCCGCCGTCGGCTCGGCGCCGCAGCCCCGCAGCAGGCGCCCCCACAGCTCGCGCCCGAGGGAAGGCGAGATCTGCTGGCCGACCACGATGCGCGCGAGCGTGGCAAAGGGGCTGCGCCGCGCCGCGATGGATTCGTCGCCGAAGGCCGGGATGAGCTTGCGCAGGATGCGGTCGCGCCGCATCAGGTGCTCGCAGGCGCGGTCCCAGTAGGCGGGCCGGACGCATTGGGGCAATGGGCGGCTCAGGGCGTCCATGCCTACACCCTGCGCCATTGGGTCACGCCGCCCGCCTTGTCCTCGAGCTCGACGCCCTGCTCGCGCAGCTCGGCGCGGATCCGGTCGGCGCGCGCGAAATCCCGGGCCGCCTTGGCCCGCGCGCGCTCGGCCACGAGCGCGTCGACGGCCGCGGCGTCCAGCCCCGGGCCCGCCGCGGCGCCGCCCAGGTAGCGGGTGGGAGACTTGAGGTAGGCCTCGGGATCGCCCTGCAGCAGGCCCAGCACGCCGCCCAGGGCGCGCATCAGGCCGCTGGCCTGCGCCGAACGCTCGCGGTTGGCCTGGCCGGCCAGGTCGAACAGCACGGCGACCGCGCCGGAGGTGTTGAAATCGTCGTCCATGGCGGCCTTGAAGGCCGCCGCCGCGGGCTGGTCCCAATCGATGCCGATCGGCGCGGGCGGCACGTTCGCCAGGGTCTGATAGAGCCTGTCGAGCGCATGCTGGGCGTCGAGCAGGTTGTCGGGGGCGTAGTTCTGGACGCTGCGGTAGTGGTTGCGCACGATGAAGAACCGCAGCATCTCGGCCTCGCGCGGATTGGCCTCGTAGCCGGCGACGTCCTCGGAGGGCGTCCCGCCGGCCAGCGTGTCGCGGATGCGCTGGAAGTTGCCCAGGGACTTGGACATCTTTTCCGCATCCACCATCATGGGCCCGCAGTGCATCCAGACGCGCGCCAGGGTGCCGCCAAAGGCCCCCTCGCTCTGGGCGATCTCGTTTTCGTGGTGGGGGAACTTGAGGTCGGGGCCGCCGCCGTGGATGTCCAGCGGCATGCCCAGCAAGGCGTGGCTCATGGCCGAGCACTCGATGTGCCAGCCGGGCCGTCCCGGCCCATAGGGGGACGGCCAGCGGGACTCGTCGGGCTCGTCGGCCTTGGCGGCCTTCCAGAGGACGAAGTCCAGCGGGTCGTGCTTGCCCGAGGCCACCGCCACGCGCTCGCCGGCGCGCAGGTCGTCCAGGGACTTGCCCGAGAGCTTGCCGTAGCCCGGGAACTTGCGCACCGGGAAATTGACGTCGCCGTCCTCGCCGCGATAGGCCAGGCCGCGCGCCTCGAGCCGGCCGATGATGTCGAGCATCTGGCCCACGTACTGGGTGGCGCGCGGCTCGGCGTCGGGCGGCTGGACCCCCAGCGCGCGCTCGTCGGCGCGCATGGCCTCGATGAAGAAATCGGTGACCTCGCGCATGCGCCGGCCGCTCTGGACGGCGCGGCGGATGATCTTGTCGTCGATGTCGGTGATGTTGCGCACGAAATTCACGCGCAGGCCGCTCGCCCGCAGCCAGCGCTGCACCACGTCGAAGCCGACGAGCATGCGGGCGTGCCCCAGGTGGCAGAAATCGTAGACCGTCATGCCGCACACGTAGATCCGCACCGCCCCCGGCTCGATGGGATCGAAGGCCTCTTTGCGGCGCGAAAGGGTGTTATAAATGTGCAGCATGGTCGGTCAGGCAGGAACGCGGAAGGCGGCGGGACGGCGGCCGCGAGGCACGGCGCCGGCCGTGCCCGCCACGGGCGTCGCGCGCACGGCAAGGCTAAAATGAGCTGACAAGTATACCTTCCCCCGACGATTTTCCTCAGTCCCAGACATAGGCCCCCACAGCCGTGATTCGACATTGTTTTTCCGTAGTGGCCCTGTGCGCATGCATGGCGGCCGCGGCCGCCCAAAGCCCATCGGCCCATCTTAACGCGGACGGCGCGACCGTGGCGGACCCCGTCTTCGATCCCAAGACCGGCCAGTTCACCGAGGCGCCGCCGCCCGAGCGCGGCTGGCAGGCCTTCGCCGACCTGCTGCAGGCGGCCACCCCCGGCGTCAACACCGCGATCCCCCTGACGCCTTCCCAGGTCGCCCGCCACATCGAGACGATGCTGGACGCGGGACGGGCCGAGGCCGCGCTGGACCTGATCCGCAAGCGCCAGGCCCAGCGCGAGGACGAGGGCAGCCTGGGCACCGACGTCCAGCTCATGTACCTGCATGGACGCGCCCTGGCCGACCTCGGCCGCCACGACGAGGCGATCGCCATATGGCGCCGCATGACCATCGATTTCCCCGAGCTGCCCGAGCCCTGGAACGCCCTGGCCATCGAATACGTCCGCCAGGGCCAGCTCGATCTCGCCCGCGAGGCCTTGCTGACCGCCCTGGTGACCGATCCGGATTTCGCGCCGGCCCTCGAAAACCTCGGCCACGTCGAGACCGGCCTCGCGCAAAGGGCCTTCTCCCGGGCGCGGGCGGCGCGAGGCGGCTCCGCGCCGACACCTCCGGCTGCCGCGCGCACCGCGCCCGCCGATGCGGCACAATAGCGGTCCCATGCCCCGGAGGCCCGCCGCGATGATTCCCGTTTCCGCATTCCTTCGTATCCTGCCCTCCTGGATACGCGTCCTGTGCCTGGCCTGCGCCGCCGCCCTGATTCCGGGCGCCGCGAGCGTCGCGCAAGGCTCATCCACCCACGACCAAGGCAAGACCATGAACAACCACCCCCAAGTCAGGCTGCACACCAACAAAGGCGACATGCTGATCGAGCTCGACGCCGAAAAAGCCCCCAAGACCGTCGAGAACTTCCTCACCTACGCCAAGGAAGGCTTCTACGACGGCACGATCTTTCATCGCGTCATCAACAACTTCATGATCCAGGGCGGCGGCTTCGAGGCGGGGATGAAACAGAAACAAACCCATTCGCCCATCGAGAACGAGGCCAACAACGGCCTCAAGAACGACCGCTACACGCTGGCCATGGCCCGCACGGCCGATCCACACTCGGCCACCGCGCAATTCTTCATCAACGTCGCCGACAACGATTTCCTCAACTTCACCGCGCCCACCTCCAACGGCTGGGGCTATGCCGTCTTCGGCAAGGTGATCGAGGGCACCGAGGTGGTCGATGCGATCAAGCAGGTCAAGACCGGCAACAAGGGCTTCCACCAGGACGTCCCGGTCGATGACGTCATCATCGAAAGCGCCACCCTGGTTGAATAGGCTCACGCTGCCGGGCACGGTCTGGATCGCCTCGGACATCCACCTGGGCGAACACAATCCACGCACGGCGGCGGCTTTCCTGCGCTTTCTCGAGCGCGCGCGGCGCGAGGCCGACGCCCTGATCCTCTGCGGCGACATCTTCGAGGCCTGGATCGGCGACGATCATGCCCTGCGCGACCCGCCCCCCTGGCTGTCCCGGGCCCTCGCGGCCCTGCGCGACACCGCGCGCGAGATCCCGCTGTGGCTGGGGCGCGGCAACCGCGATTTCCTGATGGGCGCGGCGCTCGCCCGCAGCCTGGGGGCGCGACTGCTCGACGACGAGGTCCTGCTGGACACCGCCGCCGGCACGGCGCTGCTCGCCCACGGCGACCAATACTGCACGGACGACACCGGCTACCAGCGCCTGCGGCGCGTGGTGCGGGCGCCTTGGGTGCAGCGCGCGTTCCTCGCCCTGCCGCTGGCCGCGCGCCGGCGCATCGCCGCCTGGGCGCGCGCGCGCAGCCGCCGGGCGCGCGGCACGAAATCCATGCGGATCATGGACGTCAATCCCCGGGCCATCGAGCGGGCGCTCGCGGCCTCGGGCAGCGGGGTGCTGATCCACGGCCATACCCACCGGCCGGCGGTGCACGAGCTGGTCGTGGACGGGCGCGCCTGCCGGCGCTTCGTCCTGCCCGACTGGGACCACGACGGATCGCCCGCGCGCGGCGGCTGGCTGGTCCTGGAGGCCGGCGGCCCCCGCCTGGTGCTCGACGAGTCCTAGCGCCCGGCTGGCGGGCCGGCTGGCGCCCGGCGCCGCCGCGGCTCGGGGGCCGAGAGGCTGAAAGGCCTCGGGGGCTGAAAGGCCTCAGAGGCTCAGAGCAGCACCCAGAAGGCCACGATCACGGCCAGCCCGATGCGATACCAGGCGAAGGGCCGGTAGGTCCGCCGCGCCACGAAGGCGAGCACCGCGCGCACCAGCACCAGGGCGCTGAAGAACGCCCCGAGAAAGCCCACGACGATCGCCAGGCCCTGCGCATCGTTCAGCGCGGCCCCGTGCCTGTACAGATCGTAGACGGCGGCCGCCAGCATCGTCGGCATGGCGAGGAAGAACGAGAACTCGGTGGCCGTGCGCCGGTCGATGCCGGCCAGCATGCCCCCGATGATGGTGGCGCCCGAGCGCGAGGTGCCCGGCACCATCGCGATCACCTGGGCGCAGCCCACGGCCAGGGCCTGCTTCCAACTGATCTGCTCCAGCGCGTGCGCGCTGGCGTGCTGCGAGACCTCGGTCTCGGCCTCGTCGCCCGGCCGCCTGGCATGGCGCGGCCGGCGCTCGACCCACAGCATGATGAGCCCGCCCAGCGCCAGGGTGATGGCGAACACCCCCGGATGGTGGAACAGCGCCTTGACGTAGCGGATGCCCAGGGCGCCGATCACGGCGGCCGGCAGGAAGGCGATCGCGAGGTTCGCCACGAAGCGGCGCTCTTGCGGATCGCCGCGGAAAAAGCCGCTCACGAGGCGCAGGATGCGCTGGCGGAACACCCACATCACCGCCAGGATGGAGCCCAGTTGGATGACGACCTCGAACACCTTGTCGTTGCCCGAGGAAAAACCGATCCAGTCGCCCACCAGCAGCAGGTGCGCCGTGCTCGAGACCGGGATGAATTCGGTGAAGCCTTCCACCAGGCCCAGGAACAGGGCCTTCAACAAAAACCAAACGCTGTCGTCCATTGAAGGTTCCTAACTCGCCGATTCGGTGCCGGCATCGGGATCGGGAGGTTCGATCCGCTCGATCTGGACGGTCGCGATGCGCCGTCCGTCCATCTGGACCACCGTGAAGCGGAAGGCCGGCACGTCCTCATGCACGAGCTCGCAGGAATCCCCCACCGCCGGCAGGCGGCCGAAGCGCTCGAGCAGATAGCCCGCGATCGTGGCGTATTCCTCGTCGTCGTCCACCAGGCCGTCGGTGTGCAGCACCTGCTCGAGATGGTGCAGGTCGGCCGCGCCGTCGACGCGCCAGCGCCCATTGCCCTGGTCGATGATGTCGGGGATCTCGTCCTCGTCGGGAAACTCGCCCGCGATCGCCTCGAAGATGTCGATCGGCGTGACCACCCCGACGATGGAGCCGAACTCGTCGGCCACCAGCACGAGCAGGCCGTGCGAGCGCTTGAGCGTGTCCATGAGCTGCAGGATCTCGATCGACTCGTGCACGATGATGGGCTCGCGCAGGCGCGTCTCGCGGATGCTGCCGTGGACCAGCAGGTCGGTGATCAATTCCTTGGCGCGGCCGATCCCCACGACCTCGTCGAGCGAGCCGCGGCAGACCGGGAAGAAACTGTGGGGCTCCCGGGTGATCTGCTCGCGCAGCTCGGCCGGATCGGCCTCGAGGTTGATCCACGAGACGTCCGTGCGCGGCGTCATCACCGAATGCACGTTGCGGTCGCTGAGGGTCAGCACGCCGCTCACCATGTTGCGCTCCTCGTCGCCGAAGGCCTCGATCGGCGCCTGCTCGGCCATGCCGGGCTCGAACTCGGGGCCCGCCACCACGGGGCGGTGGCCCAGCAGCATCATGACCGCCTCGGCGGTGCGCTCGCGCATCGGCCGGCGCGACTCGGCGCGGCGCAGGTTGCGGCGCGCGAGCTGGTTCAGCGACTCGACGATGACCGAGAAGGCGATGGCCGCGTACAGGTAGCCCTTGGGCACGGCGAAGCTGAAGCCCTCGGCCAGCAGCGAGAAGCCGATCATCAGCAGGAAGCCCAGGCAGAGGATGACCACGGTCTGGTGGGCGTTGACGAACTGGGTGAGCGGCTTGGACGCCACCAGCATGATGGCCATCGCGACGATGACGGCGATCATCATGACGGCCAGGTGATCGACCATGCCGACGGCCGTGATGACCGAGTCGATCGAGAACACGGCGTCCAGGATCACGATCTGCGTGACGACCACCCAGAAGCCGGCGTGCAGGCGCGAGCCCGAGGCGCGCGCCGTGTGCCCCTCGACGCGGTCATGCAGCTCGAAGGTGCCCTTGGTCAGCAGGAACAGGCCCCCGCCGATCAGGATCAGGTCGCGGCCCGAGAACGCGAACCCGCCGAACGACAGGATGGGGTCGGTGAGCTTGACCAGCCAGGACATGAGCGTGAGCAGCAGCAGGCGCATGGCCAGCGCGAGGCTCAGGCCCAGCACCCGCGCGCGGTCGCGCAGCTTGGGCGGCAGCTTGTCGACCAGGATGGCGATGAAGACGAGGTTGTCGATCCCGAGGACGATCTCGAGAACGATCAGGGTGAACAGGCCGACCCATGCGGAGGGCTCCAGCAGCCATTCCATCAGCGGGTCCTCAGGCGCCCAGGTAGCCGATCATCTGAGGGAACAGCTTGGGAGTGGCCGTGAGCATGTTGCCGCTGGCCATCCAGCCCTGCTCGCCCTCGAAGTCCGACAGCAGGCCGCCGGCCTCGAGCACCAGCAGGCTGCCGGCGGCCATGTCCCAGGGTTTGAGCCGCACGCCGCAGAAGCCGTCCAGCCGCCCGCAGGCGACGTAGGCCAGGTCCAGCACCACCGAGCCGGTGCGGCGCGCCGCCGCGCAATCGCCCAGCATCGAGGAAAAGGGGGAACTCGCCGGCAAGGCCGTGGACTGGGGGACGTGCGAGGCCAGCAGGGCGTCGTGGTAGCGCGTGCAGCCCGAGACCCGCACGCGGCGGTCGTTCAGGAAGGCGCCGCTGCCGCGGCTGGCGGTGAACATCTCGTTGCGCGAGGGATCGTAGACCACCGCATGGACGGCCTGCCCGCGATGCATCAGCGCGATCGAGACGGCATAGTTCGGAAAGCCGTGGATGAAATTCGTGGTGCCGTCCAGCGGATCGATGACCCACTGGAATTCCGGCGCCCCGTCGCCGGAGGCGCCGTGCTCGCCGGTCTCCTCGCCCAGGACGGCGTGATCGGGATAGGCCGTGCGTAAAATGTCGATGATGGCTTCCTCTGCGGCACGGTCGACTTCCGTGACATAATCCTTGGGCCCCTTGCGCGCCACGTTCAGGCGTTCGAGATCCAGGCTCGCGCGATTGATGATTGTGCCTGCGCGGCGGGCCGCCTTGATGGCGGTATTGAGCATCGGATGCATAGGATTCCAGAGAGAAACTGCCTTGCCAAGGATACGAGCCGCAGGGGCCATCCGCAATGAAAGCGCCAGCCATGGCATGGAAAGTCTTCTATTTTAAATGACTCCGCAAGATTCCTCTGAAAACGCCGATCCGGAGGTGTGCGGCCCATTCGGGCGCGTGCGCTTCATCATGGTCCGGCCCAGCCATCCCGGCAACGTCGGTTCGGCCGCGCGCGCCATCAAGACCATGGGTTTCGGCGAGCTGCACCTGGTCGATCCCGAGCTGCCCGAGGTCCTCTCGCACCCCGAGGCGATCGCCCTGGCCAGCGGCGCGGGCGACGTCCTCGCGCACGCCCGCATCCATCCCGGCCTCGCCGAGGCGCTGGGCCCGGCCACCCTGTCCTTCGCCCTGACGGCCCGCGCACGCGCCCTGGGCCCGCCGCCCTGCGACATTCGCGAGGCGGCCGGCCAGTCGGCGCGGCACCTCGCGGCGGAGGGCGCCGCCCAGGTGGCGATCGTGCTGGGCACCGAGCGCTCGGGCCTGTCCAACGAGGACATCACCCTGTGCCAGAGCGTCTGCCACATCCCAGCCAACCCCGAGTACAGCTCGCTCAACGTCTCGCAGGCTCTGCAGCTCGCCGCCTGGGAGCTGCGCTACGCGCTGCTGCCGCTGACCGGCGAAGCCCGCCTGCCCGACACGCATGCGCGGCACGATCCGGGCGCGGATCCGGCCAGCAGCGCGCGCGTCCAGGCCATGCTCGGGCACCTCGAGCAGGCCCTGGTCGAGGTGGGCTTTCTCGATCCCCTGCACCCCAAGAAGCTCCTGCCCCGCATGCGCCAGCTCCTGACCCGCGCCCGCCTCAGCGCCGACGAGGTCGACATGCTGCGCGGCATGTGCACCGCCATGATCAAGACCGCGCGCGCCGCCCGCGGCGCGGCGGGGCATCCCAGGACGGAATGACCATGTTCACACAGCTTCGCGAAGACATCGACTGCATCCACCAGCGGGACCCGGCGGCGCGCAGCCGCATCGAGATCCTCACCTGTTACCCGGGGCTGCACGCCATCCTGGTGCACCGGGTGGCCCACGGCCTGTGGCGCCGCGGCTGGCTGTGGGCGGGACGGTTCGCCTCCCACCTGGGCCGCCTGCTGACCGGCATCGAGATCCATCCCGGCGCGCGCATCGGCAGGCGGGTCTTCATCGACCACGGCTTCGGCGTCGTCATCGGCGAGACCGCCGTCGTGGGCGACGACTGCACGATCTACCAGGGCGTGACCCTGGGCGGCACCCGCCTGTACAAGGGCGAAAAGCGCCATCCCACCCTCGAGGAGGGCGTGGTCGTCGGCGCCGGGGCGCAGATCCTGGGCGGTTTCACCGTCGGGGCGCACGCCCGCATCGGCTCGAACGCGGTGGTGATCAAGCCGGTCCCGGCCGGCGCGACGGCCGTCGGCAATCCCGCCCGCATCATCCTGAAGGATGAGGCCCGCCCCGCCGGGGAGCCGGCCCCCGGGGACGTGCCGGACGATATCCCCGTCCGGGCCGCGGACGGCGCTCCCCTGCCCTGCCAGACGGACTGGACGGCCAAGCCGCTGCGGGACCTGCTGCGGCGCGGGCGGGGGGATTCCGTTGCCGGAGGCCCTGATTCTGTTGCCGGGGGCGCGGATCCGGCCGCCGGGCGCCCGGCGGGGGCCGCATCCGGATCCGGGTTCGCCGCCTACGCGGTGGGCCGGGGCGACGACGATCCGCTGATCCAGGTCCTGCACGAGCTCATCGACCACGCCGCCAACCAGGAAAAACGCATCACCCGCCTGTGCAAGGCCATGGAGGAGCTGGGCCAGCGCGTCGAGAACGGCCAGAAGCCGCTGGACGCCGAGCGCCTGAACCGGATGGTGGAGTAGGTTCCGGCGAGGTGACTCGCTGGAATCGGTTCCCTGGGATCGGATCGGGCGAGATGGCCTGATCGAGGCGGTTCCTCAATCGGCGGGCGTGGCGCCCGGCACCGCGCGCACCTCGCGCAGGGGGATCGGGGTCTTCAGGCCCGCGCGCTGCAAGGCTTGCACCGCCTCGCGGTAGAGATCGAAGCGCACGTCCCAATACTTGTCGGCGGGCGTCCACACCCGGATGTTCACCATCACCGCGCTGTCGCGGTATTCCGTGGCCATCACCCGCGGCGCCGGATCGCGCAGCACGTCGTCGCGATCCTCCACGAGGGCCCGCAGCGCGGCGATCGCCTGGTCCAGGTCATCGCCATAGCGCACGCCGACGGCGATGTCCAGGCGGCGCGAGGCGTTGCGGCTGTAGTTGATCACCGCGCTGCCCCAGATCGAGCTGTTGGGCAGCAGGATGTGCACGCCGTCGAACTGGATGAGCCGCGTCATGAACAGGCCCACCTCGTCCACCGTGCCCTCGCCCTGGCCCGTGATCGATACATACTCGCCGGCCCGCACCGGCCGCAGGATCAGCAGCATGATGCCCGCCGCGATGTTCTGCAGCGTGCCCTGCAAGGCCAGGCCCACCGCCAGGCCCGCGGCGCCCAGCACGGCGATGAGGCTCGCCGTCTGCACCCCCAGGCGCGCCAGCACCGCCAGCAGCACCACCGTGCGGATCGTCCAAACGGTGGTGCTGCGCAGGATCGGCACCACCGTGGGATCGATGCGCGAAGAACGCGAGGCCAGGCGACGCACCGCCCGCGCCGCAAAAGAGGACAGCGACCAGCCCACCACCAGGATCACCAAGGTGATCAGCCCCTCGATCGCCATGTGATGCAGGTCGGGCATTGCTTCGATGAATTTGTTCAGCTCGTCCATGGTTCAGTCCTCGAAATAGCGGGCGGGGCGGAGCGGTCGCGGCAAGCGCTACCACCCCTGGAGCCGCGACAGCCGTGGCCGGCCGCGGTCGCAACCGCCACGCCGCTGCCGCACCGGCCGCGCATACGCGGGCGTATTTTAGCGGCCCGGCAGAAATGGCGGACGCGGGCGGCGATTGGCGCGGACGGATGCGGGCGAACGCGGCCGGCGATTGGCGCGGGCGGATGCGGGCGGGCGCGACCGGCGATTGGCACGGACGGATGCGGGCGGGCGCGACCACTTGGCGCTGGCCCGGCCGGCGGGTTCTCCACGCAATATGTGGACAAGCCCAGGGACAAGTACCGAAACATCCCGAAATCGGCTTTCGCATCAGCCACTTGGGAGGCCGGGTCAAAAATCGCACAGCCTCCGCCGTCCAGGCTCGGCGCCGCTTATCCACGCAATATGTGGACAACTGCATGGACAATTCGTGGCCTACTCGACAAACCGCTGGCGCGACAAGCACTTGGAATCGGGGGTCGCGAATTGGCCAGGTTGAGGACGTGGCGCCTCTCAAACCCAGCGGCGAGATCTCGCTTTTCTTTCAGGGAACGCCGACATTGGATGCCAGGCCATTCAGCCTTTCGAACCCCGCCGAGCACGGGATTCTGCTGCGAGGCCCAACACTCCAAGTCCGGCGTCGCTAGAACCGCCACCTGAAAAACACCGAGCCCTCATGGGCCGTGGCGCCTCGCCCGAACTGGCCGCCGTAGCTCAGGCCGAAGGCCGCCCGGCGTCCATGGGCCACCTGCGCGTCCAGTTCGACGAGCGCGGCGTCCCGGGCGATCGGCGCGCCCGAGACGGTGAAGGCGACCTCCCCGGCCTGTGCGAACGACAGGCGGCTGGCGGGGCGCAGGTCTCCTTCGGCGTGGCGCCAGCCCAGCCCGGCGCTCAGGGCCACGTCCTTGCCGGATAAGGACCATGCCGTCCGGCCGCGCAAGCCCAGGGTCAGCATCGTCACGCGGTCGGTATCGCCGTCGGAATGCAGGGCGGCGGCGCCGCCGGATTCGGTGAATCCGCCGCTGCGCTGATGCATCCAGGCCAGCCCCGCATAGGGCTCCAGCACGCTCGCCGTGCCCATGGGTACGGCATGGCTGAGCTCGGTAAAGAGCTGGACGGCATGCACCGCATGATCGGCGCGCAGGGTCTGGAGCCCGCCCACCGAGAGTTCGCGCCGGCTATCGACGGCATGGCGGGTGTAGGCCGCGCCCGCCAGCCAGTCGACGCGTCCGGCGACGCCGAGGTCCCAGCCGCGGCCGCCGTACACGGCTCCCGTGGCGCTCTCGACGTTCGCGCGCGACGCGCGCTCGTCCACGCGAACACGTCCATCGGCATGCCCGAGGGCCACGCCCACGCGCAAGCCGTTGGCAATGGCGACGTCGCCGCCCAGGAACAGGCCCGCGGCATCGGACGCGACGCGCGCCGCATTGCCGTCCCCATCGATCGTGTCCCGGCCGCCCACCACCTCGATCCACAGGGGCGGGCCCGAGGCCGCGGACGTCGCGCCCGACGGCATTGCGCCCGCCGCCCCCGCAATCGGCGCGCCCATCGGCGAGGCGAGCCCGCGGCTGTCGCGCAGGCGCCGGCTCACGGCGCGCCGGAGCGCGCCGCCGGCCTCGAGCAAGGCCGAGCGCGTGCTGGCGTGCGCCTCGCCCGAGAGCTGGTCCATGCCGGCGGCCAGCGACTCGGCGGATCCGTTCAGGATGGGGGTGTACAAGTCCGCCAGGCCGGCCGGCGGCGCCGCCGAGGCGGCGTCCAGCGCGCGCCCCACGGCCCGCTGGTTGGACGTGGACAGGTATCGATCGAAGGCGACCCCGCTGCGTTCGATCGCCACTTGCAGGGTGCCGGGCAGCGCATAATCCAGCGCCGGCGCGAGGAACACCAGGCCCTGCGCGGTCCGGGCCTGGTCGTAGCGGCCGACGATGCCACCGTCCGCGCTCAGGATGGAGTAGCGGCTGCCCACCAGGAATGGCTGGCCTGACCGGATCTCGACGATGCCGCCCTCGAGCGTGGCCGTGCCGCTCACCTGGATCCGGTCGTTGCCGCCGGCATCCGCCTCCACGGCATACACCGATCCGGGACGCGACACATAGTCGCCATCGACCCGCAAGGTGCCCACCGAATTGCCCGGCGCCACCGTCCCGGCATTGTCCAGGCCGCCCACGCGCCCCGATCCGCCCAGCGCGCCCGCCGCCGCCACCCGCACCGTCGACGCCAGCGAGCCGTCGACCACGAGCTTGCCCTCCTGGACCTCGGTCGGGCCGGTGTAGGTATTGGCTCCCACGAGCGTCAATTGGCCGGCGCCGCGTTTGACCAGGCTGCCCGCGCCATCGATGTCGTTGTGGAATGTGGCAAAGTATCCTTGCGTATCGACGTCGAAGACATCCACGAACCGCGCCGGCCCGCGCACCGCCTTGCCCGCGTTCAACAGGCCCCAGCCGTAGACCGCGGGATCGCCCAGCGGCGTGGCGGTGGTGAGGAGGGTCTGCTGCAGATTGTGCGCGGTGAAGAACGGATAGGCCTGCTTGACCAGGGCCGCCGTGCCCGCCACTTGGGGCGCCGCCATCGAGGTGCCCGAATCGCGCACGTACCCGCCCGTGTTGCGGACGGAATAGATGCCATCGCGATCCGTGTCATCGCCCCCGCCCGGCGCCGCCAGGCACCAGCCGCTCGCCACGCCGCAGCGGTTGGAATAGTCGGTGATCCGGTTGTCCGGCCCCACGGCCACCACGGTCAGCCACTGGCTCTCGAACTCGGAAAACAGAAAAGGCATGCCGCCGAGCAGGTCCGGATTCGGTTGCGAGGAATTGCCGGCGGCAAAGACCATGAGCGGACCCGAGGCGGCCAGGCTGCGCAGGCCCTCCATCGCCGTGGGCAGGGTGGCGAGCGCCTTGGCCTGATCGTAATCGGTGATGTTGCACGGCGGAGGCGAACTCGGCGAGCACTTGTCGACGCTCAGGCTGTTGTTGACGATGGGCAGGTTCAGCGTGGCCATGAGCGCCCAGCTCGGGCCCATGGAGACATCGGCGTCCGCCGTGGGCGGCATCCTGAGGCCGAATATCCGCGCATCGAAGGCCACGCCGTGCATGCCCACCCCGTCGCGGTTCGCGGCGACGATGCCGCTGACGTGCGAGCCGTGGCCGAATCCGTCGTAGCTCGTCGTGCCGTCCATGAACCGCTTGACGAAGAAATCGTAGCCGCCGCCGAAGCGGCCCTGGAACTCGGGATGCGCCGCCGCCAGGCCGCTGTCGACCACCCCGACGGTGACCCCGCTGCCCGTGTAGCCCCAGGCATAGGCCTCGGCGGCATTGATCTGCCGCAGGCCCCCTTGCGCGAAATATTCGGGGGTCTCGAAATCGGACGGATCACCGGCCCGCGCCGCCAGGCTCACGGCCAGCAGCGCAAGGGCGAGCAGGGCCTTGCAAGCGAATGGAGCCACGCGGCCAGCCCCGGACGCGAGGACGGGCCTGGCCGTGAGTGCGAGGCCGGGCACGAAAGCGGGCGCATGGGCGGCGCTTCGAGGGCGCCGGAGGGAAAAACCGCGGGACGACGGCGCCATGGGGCGTTCACCGGAAGCGTTCGGTCATGTTCGGACGCAATCGTAACGTAACCGGCGTGCTCCCGGATAGGCGCTCCAATGCGCCCCCCGGATGGGCGGCCTAATGCCCCCCCGGATGGGCGGCCTAATGCGTCCCCGGATAGGCGACCCCGCCGTCGGACCGGATGATGGCGCCCGGCGTCAGGCGCGCGGGCTCCACGCGGCCCGGCCCCATGATGTGCAGGACCGTCATGCCCCGGGCCAGCAGATGATCGGCGACGATGCGCCGGTGGCACCGCCACCAGACCGCCTCCGAGCACATGATGGCGCTGCGCAGGACGCGCCCGCGCGCGAGCAGGTGGTCCAGCCCCTCGCGAAAGGATTCCGACAGCGCGTAATCGGCATAGTTGTGAAAGCTGTCGTTTTCCCAGAAGCCGTTGACCTCGGGCGCAACAGTCTTCGATTTGCCGCGCAGCCCGCCCAGGGCCGCCACGTGCTCGTACGCCACCCGGAAGGCCGCCAGCGCATCGGGCAGGACGTCCTGGTTGAACTGCGGATTGGCCCGCGAGCGGGGCACGGTCCGGATGTCGACCAGCAGTTCGATCCGGGTCTCGCCCAGCAATTCCGCGAAGGCCTCGAGGCTGCGATTGGAATGGCCGATGGTATGGAACGGCGGGGCTGCCGCCTCCCGCCCGGCGTCGGCCTTGTTTCCGGCTCCGTTCATGATGGGAACATGATACTACCGGCATTCGCGGCGGTGCCATGATGTATCAATATTAGTCGTCGTATGACACGATCATATATCGTAGGGATACCACTACCAATATATTCTTGATCCTAGAATTTTATTAGTCATATGATGACGTATAAATTGCTCGGATGATGAAGGCGGACAGGGGAACACGAGCGCACGGGACTTTGATCAACGAATGGAGACTTGCCATGAAATTGTTTTCTCGCATGAGCCTGGGCGCCGCCGTGTGCGCGGCCGCGGCCGCGTTCAGTGGCCCGGCGGCCGCACAGGAAGCCCAGGAAATCACGATCACCAAGCAGCCCAGCATCCTCTACCTGCCGGCGCTGGTGATGGAAAAGCAGGGCCTGATAGAAAAGGCCGCGGCCCAGAACGGCGTCGCGGATCTCAAGATCAATTGGCGGTCCTTCAGCGGCGGCGGCGCCGCGACCGATGCCCTGCTCTCGGGCAACGTCCAGATCGTCAACAGCGGCCTGGGGAACCTGTTGCTGCTGTGGGACCGCACCAAGGGCAAGGTCAAGGGCATCGCGACGAACTCGGCGCTGCCGGAGGACCTGGTGACGCGCGACCCCAAGATCCATTCATTGAAGGACTTTGGCCCACGGGACAAGATCGCGGTGCCGACCGTCCGGGTGTCCACCCAGGCGCTGCTGCTGCAGATGGCCGCGGAAAAGCTTTTCGGGCCGGATCAATGGTCCAAGCTGGATGCCAATACGGTGCAGATGGGGCACCCGGACGCCGCCGCCATGCTGGCCAACCCCGAAGGGGAGGTCAGCTCGCACTTCGGCGCGCCGCCCTACTCGTATCGTGAACTCAAGACCGTCCCCAACGCGCACATCGTGATCCGCTCGACGGACATCGTCGAAGGCGGGCTGTCGCAGTCCACCCTGTTCACCACGACCAAGTTCGCCGAGGCCAATCCCAAGATCATCCAGGCGGTGCTGAGCGCATCGCAGCAGGCCATCGACTACGTCAAGGCCCACACGAGGGAATCCGTCGAAATCTACCGCGAGCTCAGCGGCGACAAGACCAGCGCCGACGAGCTGATGGAGCTCCTGTCCCAGCCGGGCATGATGGACTACACCACGCAGCCGCTGGGCTCCATGAAGTTCGCCGAACACATGCACAAGGTCGGCATTCTCAAGACCATGCCCACGCAGTGGACGGAATATTTCCTGCCCGAATCCGCGTCGCTGAACGGCAACTGAGGATCACGCGCCATGCCACACCTGCTCGAGGTCGATTCCGTCACCCTGCGCTACAAGACGCCGGAAAGCATCGTCACCGCCACTTCCAAGGTCAGCTTCGAGGTCGACAGCGGCGATCGCTTCGTGCTGCTGGGCCCATCCGGCTGCGGCAAGTCGACGATCCTGAAGGCCGTCGGAGGCTACCTGCTGCCCGACGAAGGCGAAATCCGCATCAAGGGGAAACCGGTCAAGCGCCCCGGTGCCGACCGGATGATGGTCTTCCAGGAATTCGATCAGTTGCTGCCCTGGAAGACCGTGCTGGAAAACGTCATGTTCCCCTTGGTCGTGGCGCGCAGGATGCATCGGGACGAGGCGCGCGACAAGGCGATGGCGTACGTCAAGAAGGTCCAACTGGAGAAATTCGCCCACAGCTACACGCACACCCTGTCGGGCGGCATGAAACAGCGCGTGGCCATCGCCCGCGGCATGTGCATGGAACCGGACATCCTGCTGATGGACGAGCCCTTCGCGGCCCTCGATGCGCTGACCCGCCAGCAGATGCAGGACGAACTGCTGCAGCTCTGGGAGGACACCCGTTTCACCGTCATGTTCGTCACGCACTCGATCGCCGAGGCCATCCGCATCGGCAACCGTATCCTGCTGCTGTCCCCGCACCCCGGCGAAGTCAAGGCCGAAGTCGGCAACGTCGAGGCCGTGTCCAGGGAGGACGGCTCTGCCGCCGCCCTGGAGCGCGAGATCCACGACATGCTGTTCGCCGAAACGATGGCGGAGCACTCATGATGGGCCGGGCCACCATCACCGTGAAACGGCGGGAACAGGCGGGCGAGCGCAACGCGGTCGTGCTCGAGCGCCAGTTGTCCGTCTGGCGCCGCCTCTGGAACCAGACCTTCCTGCGCAAGCTGGCGATCATCGTCCTGCTGGCCATCGCCTGGCAGACCTATGGCACCCTGGTCGACAACAGCCTCCTGTTCCCCTCCCTGTCGGATACCGTCGCCTCCTTCGTGGACAGCATCCAGAGCGGCGTGCTGCTGGACCGGGCATGGACCTCGCTGCGCATCCTGGTGATCGGCTACGTGACCGGCATCGCGATCGCGGCGGCATTGACGATCCTGGCGATCAGCACGCGCATCGGGACGGATTTCCTGGAAGTCATGACCGCGATGTTCAACCCCCTGCCCGCCATCGCCCTCTTGCCGCTCGCCCTGCTGTGGTTCGGCCTGGGCACGACCAGCATCGTCTTCGTCCTGCTGCACTCGGTCGTCTGGGTCGTCGCCCTGAACACCCAGGGCGGCTTTCTGTCCGTGTCCCAGACCTTGCGGATGGTGGGCCGCAACTACGAACTGACCGGCCTGCGCTACGTCGCCCTGATCCTGATCCCGGCGGCCTTCCCTTCCATCCTGACGGGCCTGAAAATCGCCTGGGCCTTCGCCTGGCGCACCCTGATCGCCGCGGAACTGGTGTTCGGCGTCGCTTCGGGGAAAGGCGGCCTGGGCTGGTATATCTTCGAGAACCGCAACCTGCTGGACATCCCGGCGGTCTTCGCCGGCCTGCTGACCGTGATCGTGATCGGCCTGATCGTCGAGAACTTCGTCTTTCGCTCGATCGAAAAGCGGACGGTCCGGCGGTGGGGCATGCAGAGCTAGCTGATTAGGATATGCGTACCGGATGCTAACAAGCTGAAAGATCGCACCAAATGGAAAAGCCGCTACATGCGGCTTTTCGCTTTTCTGGCTAGGACGGGCATACCGGCTGGAACGTGCAGCGCTGCATCCTGCTTGCTTCGGGATCGAAATCTGGCGCCGGACCTCTATAATGATGAAGCGGGCTTCCACCAAGACGCAGCCCGCTTCATTCCCCCCTCTCCGCACATCGAGCACGGTTCGCAAGCCCACCCATACCGAGCGATACCGGATGCCGTCATGTTGCGGGAACGCTCTGGACACCTGCCTGATTTTCGATGACGACCTCTGACCTCTCCGGCCACACCCCGATGATGCAGCAATATCTGGCACTGAAAGCGCAGGCCGGATCGCATCTGCTGTTCTACCGCATGGGCGATTTCTATGAGATGTTCTACGAGGACGCCGAGCGCGGGGCGCGGCTGCTGAATCTGACGCTGACCAAGCGGGGGGTCTCGAACGGCGCGCCGATTCCGATGGCCGGTGTGCCTTTCCATGCGATGGAGGGCTATCTGGCGCGGCTGGTGGCGATGGGCGAATCGATCGCGATCTGCGAGCAGGTCGGCGATCCCGCCGCGAGCAAGGGGCCGGTCGAGCGCCGGATCGTGCGGGTGGTGACGCCGGGCACGCTGACCGATGACGCGCTGCTGCCCGCCAAGTCCGACCGGATCATCGCCGCGCTGGTGGCGGGGCAGGGGCGCCGGCGCGATGCCATCGGGCTGGCGTGGATGAATCTGGCGAACGGCGAGTTCAAGGTCTGCGAATGCGCGCCGGCCATGCTCGAGACCGAGCTGGGGCGCATCGCGCCGGCGGAGCTGCTGTGCGCGGAGCGCGCCGAGGCGCCCGCCGAGGCCGCCGGCATGGCGATCAGCCGCGCGCCGGACTGGCATTTCGAGAGCGACGGGGCGCGCGAGACGCTGTTGACGCATTTCGGCATGGACACGCTGGGCGGCTTCGGCCTCGATCCCCTGCCGCTCGCGACCTGCGCGGCAGGCGCGCTGCTGCGCTACGTGGGCGCCACGCAGTCCCAGGCGCTCAGCCACGTGCAGACGCTCGCGGTGGACGCGGGCGGCGACTACGTGGTGCTGGACCCGGCGACCCGCCGTAACCTCGAACTCACCGAGTCGCTGGGCGACGGCGAGGGCCCGACGCTGTTCTCCACGCTCGACCACTGCCGCACGCCGATGGGCAGCCGCCAGTTGCGCCGCTGGCTGCAGGCGCCGCTGCGCGAGAATCCCGAGGCGCAGGTCCGCCAGGACGCCATCACCCGCCTGCTGGCGGCGCACGGCGGGGACGCCGCGGCCGCCCTGCGCGAGCTGTCGCGGGCCCTGGACCAGTTGCCCGACCTCGAGCGCATGGCGACGCGCCTCGCCCTGCGTTCGATCCGGCCGCGCGAGCTGGCGAGCCTGCGCGAGGCCCTGGGCCACCTGCCCGTGGTCGCGGCCCTGGTCGAGGATCGTTTCGACGCCGGCGGCCTGCTGCTGGACGACGTGCGCGGCATCGCCGTCGACGAGGCGCTGCGCGGCCTGCTCGCGCGCGCCATCGCCGCCGAGCCCGCCCTGATGATCCGCGAGGGCGGCGTGATCGCCGAGGGCTACGACGAGGAGCTGGACACGCTGCGCAAGCTCGCCAGCGACAATGGCGAGTTCCTCCTGGAGATCGAGGCGCGCGAGCGCGAGCGCACCGGCATCGCCAATCTGCGGGTCGAGTACAACCGCGTCCATGGTTTCTACATCGAGGTCACGCGGGGCCAGGCGGACAATGTCCCCGCGGACTACCGGCGCCGCCAGACGCTCAAGAACGCCGAGCGCTACATCACCCCCGAGCTCAAGGCCTGGGAGGACAAGGTCCTGTCGGCGCGCGAGCGCGGCCTGGCCCGCGAAAAAGTCCTGTTCGACGAGGTCCTCGAGCAGGCCGCGAGGCACGCGGCGGCCCTGGCGCGCAGCGCCGCCGCGCTCGCGCGGATCGACGCGCTCGCCAGCCTCGCGCGCCACGCCCTGGACAATGGCTGGGCGGCGCCCACCCTGTGCGAGGAAACCCGGATCGTGATCGAGGCGGGCCGGCACCCGGTGGTCGAGCGCAGCATCGAGGCCTTCACGCCCAACGACTGCACGATGGACGCGGAGCGGCGGATGCTGCTGATCACCGGCCCGAACATGGGCGGCAAGTCGACCTACATGCGCCAGGTGGCCCTGATCGCGCTGCTGGCGCGCATGGGCAGCTACGTGCCCGCGCGCAGCGCCGCCATCGGCCCCATCGACCGGATCTTCACCCGCATCGGCGCGGCCGACGACCTGGCGGGCGGGCGCTCGACCTTCATGATGGAGATGATGGAGGCCGGCGCCATCCTGGCCGCGGGCACGCCCCGCAGCCTGGTGCTGATGGACGAGATCGGGCGCGGCACCTCCACCTACGACGGCCTGGCGCTCGCCTGGGCCATCGCCCACCGCCTGCTGACGCACAACCGCGCCCTGGTGCTGTTCGCCACGCATTATTTCGAGATGACGCGCCTGCCGGAAAAGGCCCACGGCGCGGTCAACGTGCACCTGGCGGCGGCCGAATCGGCCGACGGGGTGGTGTTCCTGCACGAGGTCCGCAAGGGCCCGGCCAGCCAGAGCTACGGCCTGCACGTGGCCCAGCGCGCGGGCATCCCCCAGGTGGTCATCCGCCATGCGCGGCGCGAGCTGGCCGAGCTCGAGGCGCGCAACCGCGCCGAATCGCAGCTCTCGCTGTTCATCCAGGAGGTCGAGGACGAGGACGACGAGCCCGACGCCCCGCTCAAGGCGGCCCTGCAGGCCCTGGACCCCGACACGCTGACCCCGCGCGAGGCGCTCGACCTGCTCTACCAGCTCCGCCGCGATTTTCTCTGAGGCCGCCATGGCGAACGACATCATCGACATCGACCAGCCCCTGGCCCTGCTGGGCGGCCTGACGCCGCAGGCGTTCATGCGGGACTACTGGCAGCGCAAGCCCCTGCTGATCCGCCAGGCGATTCCCGGCTTTGCGCCGCCGCTGTCGATCGCCGACATCAAGACCCTGGCCCGGCGCGAGGAGACCGAATCCCGCCTGATCGCGCACGGCGAGCGGGGATGGTCCATGCGGCGCGGCCCCTTCACCCGCCTGCCGCCGGCCTCGCGCCCGAACTGGACGCTCCTGGTGCAGGGGGTGGACCTGCACGATGATGCCATCGCCGAGCTGATGCGCCGCTTTCGCTTCATCTCCGACGCGCGCCTGGACGATGCGATGATCAGCATCGCCACCGACGGAGGCGGCGTGGGGCCGCACTACGACAGCTACGACGTGTTCCTGCTGCAGGCGCACGGCCGGCGGCGATGGCGCATCAGCCAGCAGGCCGACCGCAAGCTCGTGCCCGGCCTGCCACTGAAGATCCTCGATGATTTCCGGCCCGAGCAGGACTTCGTCCTCGAGCCCGGCGACATGCTGTACCTGCCGCCCCTCGCCTGCCACGATGGCGTCGCCGTCGGCGAGTGCATGACGATCTCCATCGGCTTTCGCGTCCCCAGCCGCGCCGCCCTGGCGCGCGGCCTGCTCGAGGCGGCGGCCGACCAGGTTTCGGCGCAGTTCCTCGACGATCCCGGCCTGTACGGCCAGCCCTGCCTGCCGGGCGCCGAGCTCTCGGGCCTGTACGAGGACGCCGGCACGCCGGCCACCCGGCACCCCGCCGCGCTGCCCGAGGCGCTGATCGCCAGTACGCTCGGCACGCTGCGCCAGGTCCGGCTGGACGAGGCGGTGGCGGCCCGCTTCCTCGGCCAGTGGCTGACCAGCCTGCCCGACAGCGCGCTGTTCGACCCGGCCGACGAGCCCGTCTCGCTCGTGGAATCGGTGCCGGCGAGCGGGCGGCTGGAACTGGACCGCTGCACGCGACTCATGTACGGTGGCGGGCAATTGTTCATCAACGGCGAGGTCGCGCCGGCCGCCCCGCGGGCCGCGCTCGAGGCGCTGGCCGACCAGCGCTCGCTGGAGGCCGAGGCGGTGCGCGCGCTGCCTCCGGACATCCTGGCCATGCTGGACGAATGGCTGGAGGAAGGCTGGGCCCACTGGCGGGACTGAACCGGGCTGGACGAGGCCGAGCCGGACCGAACCTGGCTGAACGAAGCTGAACGGACCGAACAGGACCGGGCGGAACCGAACAGGACCGGGCGCGGCAACGGGGCGATAAGGGCGCCGGGCACTGACGAGGCGCCCCACCGGCGCTACTGGGGCGCCCGCGGGAAATCCTTGCCGAAGGCCTGCTCCAGCGTCTGCACCCGCCCCATCAGCCGGCAGTCGTAGCCGACGAGGTCCTTGACGTAGGACTGGTACGCGTCGCCGTTCATCAGGTCGAGCAGGCGCTGGAGGGATTGCGTGCCGACCAGGTCCTTGTTGATCCCAAAGAAATACCGCTCTTTGGCCAGTGGGACGAAGGACAGGCCGCAGCGCCAGGCCGCGGTCTCGACGCCGATGCCGACGTCGGCCATGCCGCTGGCGATGTGGGCGGCGATGGCCATGTGCGTGAATTCGCCGGTATCGAAGCCCCGTACGTCGTTCGGATCGATGTCGAGTTCCTCGAGCATCAGGTGCACCAGGAAACGGGTGCTCGAGCCGAGCTGGCGATTGACGAAGCGCACGTCGGGCCGCACCAGGTCGGCGATCGAGCGGATATCCTTTGGATTGCCGGGCTGGACGAACAGGCCGGTGTTGCGCTCGGCCAGGTGCAGCAGCAGCATGCGCTCGGGATCGAGCCAGCGCGCATAGCGCTGCAGGATCGGCTTTTCGTAGGTGGCGACCGGCACCTGGAAGCCGGCGAGGTCGCATTCCCGGCGGTCCAGCGAGGCCAGCGCCTCGATCCCCGTGCGGTAGCGCAGTTCGAGCGGCATCATGTCCCGGCCGTTGGCCAGGCGCATCAGGCCCTCGACGGCGAAGCCGTGGCTCGCGTGCAGGCGCAGCACCGACAGCTCCTCGGAGTAGAGGCGCTGGATCTCGTCGCGGAGCTCGGAGGCGATGCTCTCGAAGGTGGGCGCGAGGCGCGCGTCGATGCGGCGATTGGCCCACAGCAGGTGCTCGGCGAAACTCGTCAGGCGCGAGCCGCGCCGCCTCGAGGTCTCGATCAGGGGCTTTTGGAATTCCTCCTCGGCCTTGCGCAGGATGCCCCAGGCATGCCGGTAGGAGATGCCGCGCGCCCGGCAGGCGCCCGCGATGTGGCCGCATTCGTCCACGGCGGCCAGCAGCCGCAAGACATCGCCCATGGCGAGGACCTCGCCGTCCTGCTTTTCCAGGAGCCACTCGGACCTGAGCCGGGGCTTGAATCGATAGACCGCCATGCCTGCTCCCAAAACCCCATGATGGCCGCGGAGCGCCACCAATAGGAAATCAATTGCATATGAATGGATTGCCGTACTGCCGATATATGTATTTTTTATCTTATTGAATCCAAACCCTTTTCGATAGTAGAGTTATCCATCAGCAAGCATTATTTCATGTAACCCAAAACATATTAAAGCGCAGCGGCTCTCGTCCATGCGCCAGGAGACGACCAGATGGATGCTCCACGGAACACGGCGGCGGCCCAGCCGCGGGATCTTTCCGAGCTCGTGCGCGAGATCCTGTCGCGACACGCGGGGCGGGAGGGATCGCTGCTGCCCATCCTGCACGACGTCCAGGACGCGATCGGCCACATCCCCGATGCCGCGGTCGTCCAGATCGCCGAGGGGATCCAGCGCTCGCGCGCCGAGGTGCACGGGGTGGTCGGCTTCTACGGCCATTTCCGCCGCGAGGCCCCGGCGCCCGTGCGGCTCGAGGTCTGTCGCGCCGAGTCCTGTCAGGCCTGCGGCGGGCAGGCCCTGTACGACCATGCCCGCGCCCGTGTCGCCGCGGGCGAGGCGGGCGCGGTGTCGCTCGACCCGGTCTACTGCCTGGGCCTGTGCGCGCAGTCGCCCGCCGTCATGATCAACGGCCGGCCCCACGCCCGCATGACGCCCGAGAAACTCGACGCCCTGCTCGCGCAGTCCCCGGAGGCCTGAGATGAGGACCCTGTACGTTCCCCTGGACACCTCGGCCATCGCCATGGGGGCCGATGCGCTGGCCGACGCCTTCCGCGCCGAGGCCGCCCGCCGCGGAATCGAGCTGCGCATCGTGCGCAACGGCTCGCGCGGCATGCACTGGCTCGAGCCCCTGGTCGAGGTCGCGACGCCCGCCGGGCGGGTGGCCTATGGGCCGGTGGCGCTGGCCGACGTGTCCTCGGTGCTGGATGCCGCCTGTACGGGCGGCGGCGATCACCCCCTGTGCCAGGGCCCGACCGAGGACATCCCCTTCCTGCGCCGGCAGGAACGCCTGACCTTCGCCCGCGTGGGCGTGATCGATCCCCTCGACATCGCCGACTACGAGGCCCACGGCGGCTTCGCGGGGCTGTGCAAGGCGCTGGCGATGGCCCCCGCCAACATCGTGTCCGAGGTCACCGCGTCCGGCCTGCGGGGCCGCGGCGGCGCCGCCTTTCCCACCGGGATCAAGTGGCGCACCGTGCTGGACACCCCCGCGCCGCGCAAGTTCATCGTCTGCAACGCCGACGAGGGCGATTCGGGCACGTTCTCCGATCGCATGCTGATGGAGGGCGATCCGCTGACGCTGATCGAGGGCATGACGATCGCGGGGATCGCGGTGGGCGCCACCCGCGGCTACCTCTACGTCCGCTCCGAGTATCCCCAGGCCGAGGCCGTGCTGGCCCGGGCGCTGGCGGCAGCCCGCGAGGCCGGCTGGCTGGGCGACGACATCCGCGGCTCGGGGCTGTCCTTCGACGTCGAGCTGCGGCGCGGCGCGGGCGCCTACATCTGCGGCGAGGAAACCGCCCTGCTGGAAAGCCTGGAGGGACGCCGCGGCATGGTGCGCGCCAAGCCGCCCCTGCCCGCCATCCGGGGCCTGTTCGGATGCCCCACCGTCATCAACAACGTCGTTTCCCTCGCCACGGTGCCCCTCATCCTCGCGCGCGGCGCCCGCCACTACCGCGATTTCGGCATGGGCAAGTCCCGCGGCACCCTGGCCTTCCAGCTCGCCGGCAACATCCGCCATGGCGGCCTGGTGGAAAAGGCCTTCGGCACCACCTTGCGCGAGCTGCTCCACGACTACGGCGGCGGCAGCGCATCGGGCCGGCCGCTGCGCGCGGTGCAGGTGGGCGGGCCGCTGGGCGCCTACCTGCCCGAATCCCGCTGGGACACGCCGCTGGACTACGAGGCGTTCACGGAAATCTCCGCCATGCTCGGGCACGGCGGGATCGTGGCCTTCGACGACACCGTCGACATGGCCGCCATGGCCGAATACGCGATGGAGTTCTGTGCCGTCGAGTCCTGCGGCAAGTGCACGCCCTGTCGCATCGGCTCCGTGCGGGGCGTCGAGGTCATCCGCAAGATCCGCGGCAACGAGGCGCGCGAGGACCAGGCGGCGCTGCTGCGCGACCTGTGCGACACCATGCTCGCCGGATCGCTGTGCGCCCTGGGCGGCATGACCCCCTACCCGGTGCTGTCGGCCCTCGAGCATTTTCCCGAGGACTTCGGCCTCGCCCGCGCATCCGTCCCGCAAACCGCCTAGGAGGCATCCGCCATGCTGGAAACCGTCGTCAAACGCGACCACGACCTGGGAACGCCGCCGTCCCCGTCCACCGAGACCGTGCGGCTCACCATCGACGGCACCGCCGTGGCCGTGCCGGCGGGCACCTCGGTGATGCGCGCCGCAGCGCTCTCGGGCATCAACATTCCCAAGCTGTGCGCATCCGACAACCTCGAGGCCTTCGGCTCCTGTCGCCTGTGCCTGGTCCAGATCGAGGGCCGGCGCGGCTATCCGGCCTCCTGCACCACGCCGGTGGAGGACGGCATGGTGGTCTGGACGGAAAACGCCAGGCTCCACGCGCTGCGCCGCAACGTCATGGAGCTCTACATCTCGGACCATCCGCTGGACTGCCTGACCTGTCCGGCCAACGGCGACTGCGAGCTGCAGGACATGGCCGGCGTGGTGGGCCTGCGCAACGTCCGCTACGGCTTCGAGGGCGCCAACCACCTCGACGACCGTCCCGACGCCTCCAATCCCTATTTCACCTATGATCCCTCGAAATGCATCGTCTGCAGCCGCTGCGTGCGGGCCTGCGACGAGGTCCAGGGCACCTTCGCCCTGACGATCGAGGGCCGGGGCTTCGACTCGCGCATCGTCGCGGGCCAGGACGACGGCTTCCTGGACAGCGACTGCGTATCCTGCGGCGCCTGCGTCCAGGCCTGTCCCACCTCCTCGCTGATCGAGAACACCATCATCGAGCAAGGCCAGGCCGAGCACGCCGTGATCACCACCTGCGCCTACTGCGGCGTGGGCTGCGGCTTCAAGGCCGAAATGAAGGGCGAGCAGGTCGTGCGCATGACGCCCTGGAAGGACGGCAAGGCCAACCGCGGGCACTCCTGCGTCAAGGGCCGCTTCGCATGGGGCTACGCCACCCACGCCGACCGCCTGACCAAGCCCATGATCCGCGAACGGATCACCGACCCCTGGCGCGAGGTCTCCTGGGACGAGGCGATCGGCCATGCCGCCTCCGAGCTGCGGCGCATCCAGGCGAAATACGGCGTGGACTCGGTCGGCGGCATCACCTCCTCGCGCTGCACCAACGAGGAAACCTACCTGGTGCAAAAGCTCGTGCGCGCCGCCATGGGCAACAACAACGTCGACACCTGCGGGCGCGTGTGCCACTCGCCCACCGGCTACGGCCTCAAGACCACGATCGGCGAATCCGCCGGCACCCAGACCTTCGACTCGGTGATGCACGTGGACGTGGCCGTGGTCCTGGGCGCCAACCCCAGCGCGGCCCATCCGGTCTTCGCCTCGCGGCTGAAGCGCCGCCTGCGCGAGGGCGCGCGCCTGATCGTGATCGATCCGCGCCGCATCGAGCTGGTGGACGCGCCCCACGTCAAGGCCGATTTCCACCTGCCCGTGCGGCCTGGCACCAACGTCGCCGTGCTCAACGCCATGGCCCACGTCATCGTCACCGAAGGCCTGGTCGACCACGCCTTCGTCCAGGCCCGCTGCGAGCCCGAAGCCTTCGAGCAGTGGATGCGCTTCGTCAGTCTCCCGGAAAACGCGCCCGAGGCCACCGCGGCCATCACCGGCGTGCCGGCCGCCGACCTGCGCGGCGCGGCCCGCCTGTACGCCACCGGCGGCAACGCCGCCATCTACTACGGCCTGGGCGTCACCGAGCACAGCCAGGGCTCCACCGCCATCATGGCGATCGCCAACCTCGCGATGGCGACGGGCAACATCGGCCGCGAGGGCGTGGGCATCAACCCGCTGCGCGGCCAGAACAACGTCCAGGGCTCCTGCGACATGGGCTCGTTCCCGCACGAATTCCCCGGCTACCGCCACGTCTCGGACGACGCGGTGCGGGGCCTGTTCGAGCGGGCCTGGGGCGTGCCCCTGCAATCCGAGCCGGGCCTGCGCCTGCCGAACATGTTCGATGCCGCCCACAGCGGCTCGTTCAAGGGCCTGTACTGCCAGGGCGAGGACATCGCCCAGTCCGACCCCAACACCCGGCACGTCGTCGAGGCCCTCCAGGCCATGGAATGCGTCATCGTCCAGGACATGTTCCTCAACGAGACGGCCAAGTACGCCCACGTGTTCCTGCCCGGCTCGTCCTTCCTGGAAAAGGACGGCACCTTCACCAATGCCGAGCGGCGCATCTCGCGCGTGCGGCAGGTCATGAAGCCCAAGGCGGGCCTGGCCGACTGGGAGGTCACCTGCGCCCTGTCCCGGGCGATGGGCTATCCGATGGACTACGCCCATCCCGGCGAGATCCTGGACGAGATCGCGCGTCTGACGCCGACCTTCTCGGGGGTGTCCTTCGGCCGCATCGCCGCGCTGGGCGGCAGCATCCAGTGGCCGTGCAACGAGCAGGCGCCCGAGGGCACGCCCATCATGCACGTCGGCGAATTCGTGCGCGGCAAGGGACGCTTCATGATCACCCGCTACGTGCCCACCGAGGAACGTTCCACCCGCAAATACCCGCTGCTCATGACCACCGGCCGCATCCTCTCGCAATACAACGCCGGGGTGCAGACCCGGCGCACCGCCAACAACGCCTGGCACAGCGAGGACGTGCTCGAGATCCATCCGCACGACGCCGAGGACCGCGGGATCGTCGAGGGCGACCGGGTCGCCATCCAGAGCCGCGCGGGCGAGACCGTGCTGCGGGCCACGGTCACCGACCGCATCCAGCCCGGCGTGGTCTACACGACCTTCCACTTCCCGGAATGCGGCTCGAACGTCCTGACGACGGACAACACCGACTGGGCGACCGACTGCCCCGAGTACAAGGTCACGGCCGTCCAGGTCCGGAAGGTCACCGCACCGTCCACGTGGCAGCGCGACTGGCAGACCTTCGGGCGCGAGCAGGACCGACTCCTGCGGGACCGCGCGGCGGCGCCCGCCCTGGACCGATGAGTCTCGAGGCGCCCATGCATCCGGCCGACTGCGAACCGCTGTCCGAATATCCCGAAAGCGCGGCCGGCCACTCGGTCCGGCCGGTGCTGCGGGCCGACGCCGCCGGCGCCCGCGCCGCGCAGGACGCGATCGCCTGCGAGCAGGCGGTCGCGCTCGAATACAACGGCATCGCCCACGCCGCGCTGCTCGCCTCGCCGCTGCACGTCGAGGAGCTCGCGCTGGGGTTTTCCTTCACCGAGGGCATCATCGAATCCGCCGACGAGCTGCGGGACATTGCCGTCCGCGCCACGCCGGAGGGCCTGGTGGCGGAAATGCGGATCGCGGCGGCGCGCCTGCACGCCCTCAAGCTGCGCCGGCGCACTCTCGCGGGCCGCAGCGGCTGCGGCCTGTGCGGCGTGGAAAGCCTGGCCCAGGTCCGCCGCGACCTGCCGCCCCTGGCTGCCCCCGAGCGGCCCTGGCCGCCCGGCGCCATCGAGCGGGCGCTGGGCGAGCTGGGCCGGCGCCAGCCCCTGCACAACCTCACCGGCGCGACCCACGCCGCCGCCTGGGCCGACGCCCAGGGCCGGCTGGCCTGGCTGTACGAGGACGTCGGCCGCCACAATGCGCTCGACAAACTCATCGGCCGGCTGCTGCGCGAGCCGGTGGACCGCGGCGAGGGATTCGTCGTGACCTCCAGCCGGGCGAGCTTCGAGATGGTGCAAAAGACCCATGCGGCCGGCATCCGCGCGCTGGTCGCGGTCTCGGCGCCCACCTCGCTGGCGATCCGGCTCGCGAGCGAGGCGGGGATGATGCTGGCCGGCTTCGCCCGCGAAGGTAGATACACCATATATACTCACCCGGAATACCTCGACCTGGACGGGAAGGTTCCATGACCAATATCGAACACCTGATCCGCCTGGCCAACCGCATCGGCCATTTCTTCGAGGCCATGCCCGACCGCGCCGCCGGCGTCGACGGCATCGCCGACCACATCCACCGGTTCTGGGAGCCCCGCATGCGCCGCGCCCTGCTGGATCACCTCGACGCCCATCCGCAGGGGCGCGCGGGCGAGGCCGCGCTGAGCGACATCTGCCGCGAGGCCCTGGCCCTGCACCGCGCGCGCCTTTACCCGCAAGCCCGGCCGGCCTGAGGCGGGCCCCCGGCCGCAAGGCCGGGTATTTGCTTATGCCGCATAAAGACATAAGCATCCTGTCGTTCACCACGGCGCAAGCCCTCCATAGAATGAGGGGCTCGATGAACCGACGAGGCCCGCCATGCTCGCGCCGACCTATCTGCCCGAAGCCAAACATTCCCTGATCGCCGACCTGGCCGAGGGCCTGGAGCCCCAGGCGCTGAGCTGGCTGTCCGGCTATTTCGCCGGCGTGGCCCAGGGCCGGCAATCCGCCCGCCCCCCGGCGCCGCTGGCTGTCGCCGCCGCGCCGGCCAGCGCCAGGCGGCTGACCATCCTCTACGGCAGCCAGACCGGCAATGCCAAGCGCATCGCCGAGGGCCTGCTGCAGCGCGTCCAGTCGCAGGGCCTGGAGGCCCGGCTGGTGCGCGCCGACCAGTACCCCACGCGCGAGCTCAAGGAGGAGCAACTGCTCTACATCGTCATGAGCACCCAGGGGGACGGCGATCCGCCCGACGACTCCATCGCCCTGGTGGAATTCCTGCTCGGCCGGCGCGCGCCCCGGCTGCCCCACCTGAAATACGCCGTGCTCGGCCTGGGCGACTCCAGCTACCCCTCGTTTTGCGGGATCTCGCAAAAAATCGACGAACGCCTGGCCGAGCTGGGCGCCGAGCGCCTGCAGGAGGCCGGGGCCGCCGACCTGGACATCGAGACCGTCGCCTCGCCCTGGCAGGACGCGGCCCTGGAGCACGCTCGCCGGCAATTGCGGCAGGCCGCCGCCGAGGCGCCGGCGGGCGCCACCGTGACGCCCCTGCGGACCCAGCCCGGCAGGGTCTCGCGCGACCAGCCCTTCCAGGCCGAGCTGCTGCTGAACCAGCCCATCGTCGGGCGGGGCAGCGACCGCGACATCCGCCACCTCGAGCTTTCCCTGGAGGGCAGCGGGCTGCGCTACGAGCCCGGCGACGCCCTGGGCGTCTGGCCCGTGCAGGACGAGGCCCTGGTGGCCCGCGTATTGCGGACCCTGGGCCTGGAGCCGGGCGCGCCGGTCGAATGCCAGGGCGCCACGCGCCCGCTGGAGGAATGGCTGCGCAGCCATCGCGAGCTGACGGTGCTGACGCGGCCGTTCCTGCTGGCCCTGGCCGAGCGCGCCGGCAGCGCAGAGCTCCAGGCCCTGCTGCGCCCCGAATCGCGCGAGCGCCTGGCCGCCTACATGGCCGGCCACCAGTTGATCGACGCCCTGCGCGCCTGGCCCGCCCCCTGGACCCCGCAGGAGCTGGTGGCCGCGCTGCGGCCGCTGGCGCCGCGCATGTACTCCATCGCCTCCTGCGCCGCCGTCGCCGGGGACGAGGTCCACCTGACGCTGGCCAACGTGGCCTTCGAGCAGGAGGGCGAGGATCGCTGGGGCGTCGCCTCGCGCTTCCTCAGCCAGTTGGCCGAGGGTGCCAGGGCGCCGGTGTTCGTCGAGGAGAACACGCGCTTTCGCCTGCCCGCCGATCCGGGCCGCGACATCATCATGATCGGCGCGGGCACCGGGGTGGCGCCGTACCGCGCCTTCGTCCAGGCGCGCACCGAGGCCGGCGCGGCGGGGCGCAACTGGCTGTTCTTCGGCAATCCCCGCTTCGCCAGCGATTTCCTCTACCAGATCGAATGGCAGCAGGCCCTGAAGTCCGGCGCCCTGCACCGCATCGACCTGGCGTTCTCGCGGGACCAGGCCGAAAAGATCTACGTCCAGCACCGCCTAGCCGAGCGCGGCGCCGAGGTCTACGACTGGATCCAGGGCGGCGCCCATGTCTACGTGTGCGGCGACGCCGCGCGCATGGCCCGCGACGTCCAGGCCACCCTGCTCGAGATCGCCCGCGACCAGGGCGGCCTGGACGAGGAAGGCGCCCGGCAATGGCTCGACGAGCTGGCCGCGCAGGGCCGCTACGCGCGCGACGTCTACTGACCCCCCCAAGCATCCGGAATTCCATGAGCATTTCACCGCTGTCCCCCCTGGAACACATCAAGGCCGCGAGCAATTTCCTGCGCGGCACCATCGCCCGCGAGCTGGAAAACCCGGTGACCGGCGCCATTCCCGAAGCCGACACCAAGCTGCTGAAATTCCACGGCAGTTACATGCAGGACGACCGCGACATCCGCGAGGAGCGGCGCAAGCAGAAACTCGAGCCGGCCTACGCCTTCATGGTGCGCGCGCGCCTGCCGGGCGGCGTGATCAGCCCGGACCAGTGGCTGGCGCTGGACGAACTGGCGCAGAAATACGCCACGCGCGGCCTGCGCATCACCACGCGCCAGACCTTCCAGTGGCACGGCATCCTGAAGCGCAACCTGCGCGCCTTCATGCAGGGCATCCACGACGCCCGCGCCACCACGATCGCCGCCTGCGGCGACGTCAACCGCCAGGTCATCAGCTCGGTCAACCCGCACCTCTCCAGCCAGCACGCGCTGACGCAGGCCTGGGTTCAGCGCCTGTCCGACCACTTCCTGCCGCGCACCAGCGCCTACGCCGAGATCTGGCTGGGCGGCGAGCAGGTCGGCGAGGCGGTCGACGAGGAGCCCATCTACGGCAACGATTCCACCTACCTGCCGCGCAAGTTCAAGATCGGCGTCGCCATCCCGCCGACCAACGACTGCGACGTGTTCGCCAACGACCTGGGGCTGATCGCCATCATCGAGGACGGCCAGTTGCAGGGCTTCAACGTGGCCGTGGGCGGCGGCATGGGCGCCACGGCGGGCGACCCGAGCACCTACCCGCGCCTGGGCACGTTGATCGGCTTCACCCGGCCGGAGCACGTGGTCGCCGTGGCCGAGGCCGTGGTCACTCTGCAGCGCGACCACGGCGACCGCAAGGAACGCCAGCACGCGCGCCTGAAATACACCGTCGACCGCCTGGGCGTGGACTGGTTCCGCGAACAGGTCGGCGTGCGCAGCGGCGCGCCCCTGGAGCCCCTGCGCCCCTACCGCTTCGAGCGCAACGGCGACCGCTACGGCTGGTCGCGCGGCGAGGACGGCCGCTGGCACCTGGGGCTGTACGTCGCCTCCGGCCGCCTGTGGGACCGCGACGGCCTGCGCCTGCAGACCGGCATGCGCGAGATCGCCAAGGTGCTCGAGGGTGAATTCCGCCTGACCTGCAACCAGAATCTCGTCATCGCCAACGTGGACGAGGCCGACCGCCCCGCCATCGACGCGCTGGTCGAGGAATACGGGCTGGACGGCTACAAAGAGCAGAGCGGCATCCGCCGCCACCACATCGCCTGCGTCGCGCTGCCCACCTGCGGCCTGGCCATGGCCGAGAGCGAGCGCTACGCGCCCGTGCTGCTGCCCAGGCTGGAAGCCCTGCTGGATGCGCACGGCCTGCGCGACGCGCCGATCCTGCTACGCCTGTCGGGCTGCCCGAACGGCTGTTCGCGCCCCTACCTGGGCGAGATCGCCCTGGTGGGCCGCGCCCTGGGGCGCTACGACCTGCGCCTGGGCGCCGACTTCGTCGGCGAGCGCCTGAACGTGGTCTACCGCGAAAACATCACCGAGGCGGAGATCCTGTCCAGCCTGGACGCCCTGTTCGGCCAGTACGCCCGCGAGCGCATCGCGGACGAAGGCTTCGGCGACTTCCTGGTGCGCGCCGGCGTCATCCAGGCGGATCCACGCGGCCCGCACGCCGCGGTCCCCGACCGCAAGGCGAGCGCCGCATGAACCACTTTCCGCTGTTCGCCGACCTGAAGGGCCGCCGCGCCGTCGTCGTGGGGGCGGGCCCGGTGGCCGAGCGCAAGATTGCCCTGCTGCGCGCGGCCGGCGCCCGGGTGATCGTCAGCGCCCGCGCGGCCCATCCCCAGGTGCTGGCGCGCGCCCGCGCGGGCGAGATCGAGCTGCGCCTGGGGGAATTCGACCCCGCCCTGCTCGACGAGGCCTGGCTGGCGATCGCGGCCACCAGCGACCGCGCGCAGAACCAGCGGGTGGCCGACGCCGCCGCGGCGCGCCGCCTGTTCTGCAACGTCGTGGACGATCCGGAACTGTCCAGCGTCCAGGTGCCGGCCATCGTGGACCGCTCCCCCATCACCATCGCCATTTCCTCGGGCGGATCCGCCCCGGTGATCGCGCGCCGGCTGCGCGAGCGCATCGAATCGCTGTTCGACCATTCCCTGGGCGCCCTGGGCGAGCTCGCCCGGCGCAAGCGGCCGGCCATCCGCGCGGCCCGGCCGGATCATCGGGCGCGGCGGGACTTCTACGACTGGCTGCTGGACGGCCCCGTGCCGGACGCCCTGCGGCGCGGCCGGCCGGCCGAGGCCGAACGGCTGCTGGACGAGGCGCTGGCGCGGCCCGCGCCGGGACCGCGGGGCAAGGTGCTGCTGGTCGGCGCGGGCCCCGGGGACCCCGGCCTGCTCACCCTGCGGGGCCTGCGCGCCCTTAACGAGGCCGACGTCATCCTGCACGACCGGCTGGTCGGCGCCGAGGTCCTGTCCCTGGCGCGGCGCGACGCCCTGCTGATCGACGTGGGCAAGGCGCCCGGCGGCCGGCACGAGGCCACCCAGGCCCGGATCCACGCGCTGATGGTGTCGCACGCGCGCCGCGGGCGCCGGGTCGTGCGCCTGAAAGGCGGCGATCCCATGGTCTTTGGGCGCGGCGGCGAGGAACTGCAGCACCTGAGGCGGCACGGCATCGATTACGAGGTGGTGCCCGGCATCACGGCGGCGCTGGCCTGCGGCGCCTACGCCGGCATCCCGCTCACGCACCGCGACCACGCGCAATCCGTGACCCTCGCCACGGCGCACCGCGCGGACGAGGCGGGGGCCGCCGCGGGCCCGGATCCCGGCCGCACGCGGGTGTACTACATGGGCGTGGAGCGGCTGCCGCGCCTGCGCGCGCAGTTGCTGGCCGACGGCCTCGCGCCGGGAACGCCGTGCGCGCTGGTGGAAAACGGCTCGCGGCCCGGCCAGCGCGCGCTCCATGCGACCCTGGACCGCATCGAGGACCAGGCACGGCGGCACGCCATCCGCTCGCCGGCCCTGGTCATCGTCGGCGAGGTCGCCGCGCTGGGGCCCGGGCTGGCGTGGTTCGGGGAAACCCTCGACGCCACGGGGGCGGAGGCGCCGGCCGCGGGCCGGGCGGCGGCCTGAGGCGCCCGCGAGCCCCGGCTTTAGCGGCGGGCCCGAGGCACCGCGGCCGCCACCGCCCGCTCGGGCGCTGGCGCGGCGCGCCATGCGGCGCCTGCGACCCCAGGGGTCGGCCTATAAGTAGGGGCTCGCGAGCCAGATGATGCTGTTGCGCAGCCGCTTGACGAAGGGGATGGCCGCCAGGGATTCGCGCGTGACCGCCTCGGCGTCGGCGATCTCGCGATCGATGCGCGCCTCGATCTGGCGCGCCAGGCCCGGATCGTAGACCTCCATGTCGAGCTCGAAATTCAGCCGCAGGCTGCGGGGATCCAGGTTGGAGGATCCGACGTAGGACCAGCCGCCGTCGATGGTCAGGAGCTTGGAGTGGTTGAAGTTCGAGCGGCTGCGCCAGATGCGGCATCCGCCGGCGAGCACCTGGTCGAGCTGGGCGGTCATGGCGTAGTTGACCAGGCGCAGATTGTTGCGGCCCGGGATGACGATGTCGACCTGGATGCCGCGCCGCGCCGCGGTGTTGAGCGCCCCCATCAGGATCTGGTCGGGCAGGAAATACGGGGACTGGATGCGCACGTGGCGCTGGGCGACGGCCAGGGCGCCCAGCAGGACGCTGTGGGTGGCGGCGAGGAAGCGATCGGGGCTCGAGCGCACGCAGCGGGCCGGCACGTGCGGCGCCGGCGCCGCGGGGCTGCTCACGCACCATTCCTCGATGGGCAGCCGCTCGCGGGTGGTGAACTCCCAGTCGTTCGCAAACACGGCGAACAGTTGCGTCGCCACCGGACCCTCGATGCGAAAGTGCGTGTCGTGCGACACGTGGCTGCCCGCCAGCGACGACATGAAGCCCTCGCGGATGTTCATGCCGCCGGTGAAACCCAGGTGACCGTCCACGAACAGGATCTTGCGGTGGCTGCGCAGATTGGCATAGGGCATGCGCAGGCCCAGGGGGTTGGTCATGAACAGCTCGGCGCGGATGCCGCTGCGCAAGAGCAGGCGGATGATCGGCGGGTGGGAGTATTTCGAGCCGATGGCGTCGATCAGCACCCGGATCCGGACGCCCCGCCGGCGGGCGTCCTCCAGCGCCTGCACGAAACGCAGGCCGATGCGGTCGTGGTCGAAGATGTAGGTCTGCAAGGCGATGCAGTGCCGCGCGCCCTCGATCGCCTCGAGCATCGCCGGGTAGGCCTCGTCGCCCCCGTCCAGCAGCGTGATCCGGTTGCCGTCGTGCAGGGGAAAGCGGCTGACGCGGTCGCAGAGCACGCGCAGCGACGCGAATTGCGGGCCGGCGAGCGCGCCCACGTCGGCGAAGGGCGCGCGCGTGTGGTTGACGTAGTCCTTGATGCTGCGGCTGCGCTGCGCCGAGAGCTGGTCGTGACGGATGCGGTTGATCCCCGCCACGAGGTAGAGGAAGGGGCCCACGAGGGGCGACATCAGGATCACCCCCACCCAGGCGATGGCGGCGCGCACGTCGGACTTGTTCATGGCGGCGTGGATCGCCGCCGCGGCGCCGATGCCCAGGGACGCCAGCGCGGTCATGTGGGGCCAGTAGGCGGCGAGGAAGTCGGCCAGCACGTCCATGGCGGCGCTCAGAGGGCGTCTTGCGGCGGGCCGGCCGGCGCGGGCCGCTCGATCAGGGTGTCGAACCAGTCGTCGTTGGGCTCGCCCTGGCAGGCGAAGGCCTGGGCGGTCGAGTGGGCCCGCCACACGCCGCCGCCGATGCCGGGGACCGGGCGGACCCGATACCAGAACCAGCGGCCGTCCGCATCCTGCGCGGCCCAGTTCCAGCCCTCGGGGGCGGCGGACCAGTCGGGGACGGGTGGCGTGGCGTGCATGGCGATCCTCGGGAATGTCGCGCGGGGCCCATGGCGGGATCCGCGGGATTTCCCGCAGTTTACCTGGCTCTCGCGAAGTTTTGCCGGATCTTGTCGTAGCCGAGGTTGAACAGGAAGCCGTAGGGCAGGTAGAACAGCACGAAGCCGATGTCCAGGGCCAGCGCGTGCCAGACCGAGACCTCGAGCCACCACGCGACGAAGGGGATGGCGATGAGGATCAGGCCGAATTCGAAACCAAAGGTGTGCGCGACGCGCATCCGGTAGCCGCGCTCGAACCCCAGCCGCGCCTGGAGGCGGTCGAAGATCCAGTTGTAGAGCATGTTCCAGAGCACCGCCATGAGGGCGATCACGGCGGTCAGCACGCCCATGTCGAACATGGACTCGCCGGTGATCCAGGCCGCGAGCGGGGCCGAGATGCCGATGGCGAGGATCTCGAACAACAGGGCGTGAAAGAGGCGTTCCGAGGGACTGCGTCGGTAGGCGTGCATGGGGCGGGCCGCAAGGCGGTGCCGTCACCGCGGTCTGGCTGTCAAGCGAGGTCGTCCACGCTTGCGAGGCCGGGCCGGCCTCGGTGCCGAACAAGACTTGGGGTGACCGATGGGGCTCGAACCCACGACAACCGGAATCACAATCCGGGACTCTACCAACTGAGCTACGGTCACCGCCGGATCGGAAAAACGAGGACGATGCCTCGTAAAACCGAAAGAATGGGGATTCTAGCATGAACCCGGGCGGTTTTGCATGGCGTCGGGGAGCCTGTCGGGGGCCCTTGATCCGCAGCTTGTTTTCCGTCATGTTATGGTTGATTCCGGCGCCGCGCGGGCGACGCCGGGATCTCCGCCCGGAACCTGGCGCCGTGTCCCGCTCGCGGGGGCGGCGCCGGACACACAGGAATGCGCTCATGGCACAAATATTCGTCGTACACCCCGAGAACCCGCAATCCCGGCTGCTGCGGCAGGCGGGCGAGCTCCTTGCCGAGGGCGGCCTGGTGGCCGTGCCGACAGATTCCAGCTATGCCGTGGTGGCCAGGCTGGACGACAAGGCGGCGGCCGACGGGCTGCGCCGGCTGCGCGGCCTCGACGATCGCCACCACCTCACGCTGCTGTGCCGCGACCTGGCCGAGATCAGCCATTTCGCGCGCGTCGACAATACCCAGTACCGCCTGCTGAAAATGGCGACCCCGGGGCCGTGGACCTTCATCCTCGAGGCCACGCGCGAGGTGCCGCGGCGGGTGTCCCACCCCTCGCGCAAGACCATCGGCATCCGCATCCCCGACCATCGCGTCGCCCTGGCGCTGATCGAGGCGGCGGGCTCGCCGCTGATGTCCACGACCCTGATCCCCCGCGACGAGGACCTGCCCCTGAACGACGCCCAAGAGATCTTCGCCCGCTACGAGCACGATCTCGCCGCGGTGGTCGACGGCGGGCCCTGCCCTTTCGAGGCGACCACGGTCATCGACCTGACCGGGCCCGTCCCCGAGGTGGTGCGCCGCGGGCGCGGCGACCCGGCGACCCTGGGCCTGGCTTGACATTCATGAATTCAGGGCTGGCGGAGCGGATTCCGGCGGCTGTCTCGCATGGAGCATCATGGAATCCCTGATCCAGACGATCACCGTCTACGCCTTGCCGGTCCTGTTCGGCATCACCCTGCACGAGGCGGCGCACGGCTACGTGGCGCGCATGTTCGGCGATCCGACGGCCTGGCAGGCCGGGCGGATCAGCCTCAACCCCCTGAGGCACATCGACCCGATGGGCACGGTGGTGGTCCCCATCGTGCTGCTGTTCGCCTCCAAGCTCATGGGCGGCGGCGGCCTGCTGTTCGGCTGGGCCAAGCCGGTGCCCGTGGACTGGGGCCGCCTGCGCCGCCCCAAGCGCGACATGCTCTGGGTGGCCCTGGCCGGCCCCGCCTCCAACCTGCTCATGGCCATCCTCTGGGCCGTCTCGCTGCGCCTGCTGGCCGAGACCGGGATGGCCACCGGCGAGGGGGATTTCTGGGTCCGCATGGCGATCGCGGGCGTGCAGGTCAACCTGATCCTGATGGCGCTGAACCTGGTCCCGCTGCCGCCCCTGGACGGGGGGCGCATCGTCTTCAGCCTGCTGCCCCCGCGGGCGGCCTGGCGGTACTCCCGGATCGAGCCCTACGGCCTGCTGATCCTGGTCGTGCTGATGTTCACCGGCGTGCTGTGGATCATCCTCCAGCCGCTGCTCGCCTTCGGGCAACTGGTCGTCAACGCGTTCCTGTGAGCCCGGGCTATTCATCCGGTACACTGGCAGCTTTATAATCGGGGCCTCGTATCCCCAGACGCTCTCAGGAGGCAGCGCTCATCATGGCCAGCTCGGATTCATCCTCCCCCGTTTTCCAGGGCAGCATGGTCGCTCTCGTGACGCCCATGCACCCCGATGGGCGACTGGACCTCGAGGCCTTCCGGAA
>Ga0180216_1000295_pt1 | contig 55730 bp, 41 predicted proteins | sample eDN3rd37CBELigMG_FD_128879 | JGI IMG/M metagenome (GOLD analysis project Ga0180216, IMG submission 128879) | Enriched Miracle-Growth compost microbial communities from Emeryville, California, USA - eDNA 3rd pass 37_C BE-Lig MG (version 2)... ...
TCCAGTCCCTAATTTAAATTTCAAGGCGCAAATGTACTGGAAATTTGAGAAGTTTAATTTCCATCCCCTAGGGGATGGAAATTGGTTAAAAAGTAGATTCATTAAATACTATACGAGGAGGAGTAGCAATGAAGCGAGGAAACACCATTTATATTGGCGACGTATGTAAGCGTTTTATCTCTGTGCTATTAGCAATTGCAATGATCATAGCCTACATGCCACTTGCCGAAACGCCGGTTGTTCATGCGGAAAGCTCAGCATATGAAGTCATCATTACGGAGGAAATCAATGCGGAAAGCGGCTTTAAGCATCCGGGTATCGGTTTGACCAAAGACATTTTGGAAAATGTTAGGTATCAGGTTCAAAACAAAGTTGAACCGTGGTATTCGTATTATGTGTCGATGAGCAATCATTCCTTCGCGGCAAAGGATGTTACTTCGAACAATCAGAGTGGGTCCGATCCGACGAAGCCGAATAGTGTAGCATTTGACAGCCAAGGCTTTAACTCAAGATTTATCGCAGATGGTCTGAAAGCATATACGCAAGCGCTGATGTATGTCATTACGGGAGAGGAGATTTACCGTGCGAACGGTATGCGCATTATCCGAATTTGGTCGCAGATGGACCCGGAGAAATATGTCTACTTTACGGACGCACATATTCATACTGGAATACCGCTAAATCGCATGGCTACGGCTGCTGAAATTTTACGTTATACGAGCAGCCCTAATCCTGATCTGGCTTGGACGGAGCAAGACACCGAAGATTTCACGAATAATTTGGTTATGCCGACGATCAACACCTTTATGTTCAGCAAGGATCGGTTCATGAACCAGCATAGTTATTCGGTGCTTGGTGCAATGGCGGGTTATTTGTTTGCCGATGATAAAGCTGGCTATGAACAACAAGTCGAGTGGTGGAGCGTCAACAAGGATGCGATTGATCAAGGCTACAATGGCTCAATCAAGCAGCTTTTCCGTTTAATAGATAAAAATGATTTGACAGGCGAACCGGTTGATCCTCCTGTAATCCAGCATGTCGAGATGGGTAGAGACCAGGCGCATGGCGGCGGGGACCTGACGAACGCAGCAATTACTGTGCGGATGCTGCATGCGCAGGGAACGAAGCTTGATCCAGTAACAGGAACGGCATCTACAGATGCGAATGCCGTTGAACCGATGGCGTTTCTTGACCATCGCATAATTAAAGCAGCTGATTATTTCTGGCAGTTTATGCTTGGCTATGAGCCGGATTGGGTTCCTGTCGCTTATTCGATCGCCCCTGACGGTACGGTTAAAGATACTTATAATCGGATTGCATCCGGGTATAAAGGAAGATTTGCAACTACAAACTTCTGGGATTTCTATTCCTACTATACGTATGAGCGAGGAGAGAATATCGAGGAGATCGCGCCTTACTATGCGGAAGCCTTTACGAAAAAGCAATTTCAAAACTGGCAAAACGTTGATGGAGGCGAAGAGTTTTGGCTCTATCTTCCAGCGGAAGCAGCAGCTGATGCCGAGAGGTTTCTGCCTCCACAGCAGCCGAGCTTGGGAGAAAGAAATGAAGTTGAAATCCGTTATACCGCATTAGATGCTAATACGGAGAAGCGGACTGAAACAGCAGGAGCGGAGGAAATTCAATTCATTCGCTTTAACGCTACGGAAGCAGGTGCAAAAATTGCCTTGCTTAGCGGTGGCACTGGCTCGAAAACAATCGGCTTTAAAATTCGCAGCAACGGTATCGCCCAGCTTGACGTAGGCGGTGGAATTAAGGATACATTGACATTGCCGAACACACATGGGCAATGGCGTTACGTGACGTATACGATGAATGAGTTTCAAGGAATAGGAGACTTTTATGAGCTCAGCATTCGCGGAGCAAACGGCGTGGTCGTTGATCTAGACCATATTAGCTTTGTTGCAGCTGAGCTGGACGCACCGAAGTTCAAGCTAGGCAATGCCGATTCCGAGATTTTTTCTTATGTTGGCGTGCCGATTAGTATGGATTTCTCTGCCACCGGTGCTGAAGGTGCAGTTATGACGTATGAAGGCGAGGGCTTGCCGGCGGGCGCTCAGCTAAATGCGGAAACTGGCGAATTTTCATGGGAGCAGCCTGTCGTTGGACAACATGCAATGGTTGTGACGGTGTCGGATGGCAGAATCGTGACAACGAAAAACGTTGTGATTCATTTATCAGCTAACCGCAGCTCTGCAATCGAGGAAACGATCGCGCCATACGATGCGCAGATGACCTATGTAGCAGCATCGCTTGCTCGCTATCAAGCGGTATATGAGGATACGATCAGCAAAAGCGCTACGCAGACAGATAGTGAATTTGTTCAGCAATTGCTGACCTTAAGAGCAGCGGTGGAAGGCCTTGAGCTTGTATCGCCGCGTGCATTTGATGGTAGTCTTGATTATACGAAGGTAGTTTCATCCAATATGGGGACAGGCATTTCACTGCTGTTGGATGATGATAATGATACGTTTACCGGATTTGCCAGTGGGCATGGAGCTTCGCAAACACTGGACTTTGGTACTGATTATAAAGTAACGGCAAGCTCTTTCGGCGTACAAAGTCGGATGAACTTTACCGATCGCGGGGCGGGTGTTGCGATCTTTGCTTCTAACGATAATGTGAACTGGACGCGCATAACTTCAGGCGAAACGATATTTAACAGCGGTATGAATTACATCGAGGTGGATGAGCAGTATCGCAATGAGCAGTATCGCTTTATTCGCTATCAAATGGTAACGCGCCATCCCGATATTATTCATAATTCGGTGCAGAGCATTTTGGAGCTTGGTGAGTTTAGAATTTTTGGCGAGCGCCATGAGATTGGCAATAAGCTAGAGCTTATCTCGTTTGCAGCTGACCAAGGGATCAGAGGAAGAATTACGCAAGGTGATGCTGCAACACTAACAATTAAAGCAAAAGAACCAATTTCAGATGTGCAGGTCACGATCCAAGGCGTGAATGCAACGCTGACAACATTAGACCAAATCAACTGGACAGCAACGGCAACGCTGAATAGCGGGGTAACAACAGGGCCGGTTACGATTAAGGTTGATTATAAAAAGCAGGATGGCTCGCAAGGCGCTACGATGTATGCGACAACCGATAATTCCCGATTGTATTTTATGGATGAGTCGGATGTCATTCAAAATCTGACGGAGATTACGACTCTCATTGATTCTACGACCAATAGAACGGCTCAAGGAACGCTTGATCAAGTGAACAGTCTATTCGATGGCAACCCGGCGACTGGTTCTGATTTCCGTAATGGCAGCGGCGGCGCAGGAAATGGCAGTTACATTACATTTGACTTCAAAAAAGGCAATCAGGCTTTGATTTCGAGTGTGGAATTTTTAGCGAGACAGGATGGCAACTATGGCAGGATTGGCGGTGCGGTTGTGCAAGGCTCCAACGATAACGTGACTTGGACAACGCTAACAAATCCGGCAGCATCGACGCTGGAATGGCAAACGCTAGCTAGCAATGATGCCAATACGTTGTATCGCTATATTCGGATTTACAATGGCAATGCATGGTTCGGCAATATGAATGAGCTTAGACTTCACGGTAAAGTAGTAAGCTTGTTCACAGATTTATTAAGCGAAGCGGAAGCTGTTGATAGAACGATCTATACGGATGAAAGCTTGGCTGTTTTGGACACGGCTGTATTAGCGGTTGAGACTGTGTTGGCGAATGAAAGTGCAACGCAAACGGACTTGAATGCGGCAAGTGTTAATTTGCAGGTGGCGTTAACGGGATTGGTGTATAAACCGGGCATGCCTGTATTGGAGCTTACAGATAAATTCATTAAAGTTGGCAGCAAGCTGACGTTTGATGTGCAAGCGGTTAATGTGGATGAAGCGGTTACAGCTGTTTTCGAGGTTGAGGATTTGTCAGAAGGCGCTTTGTTTAATGCAGCTACAGGTGCATTTGAATGGACGCCTGCTGATGAACAGGGAGGCATTCATACCGTGACCTTCAAGGTCGAGGCGAATGGATTATCTTCCGAGAAAATGATTAAGATCAAAGTGATTGGAAAGCCAATCGTTGATAGCAGCAGCTTGGATGATCCGATGGAGGTTACTGCGGAAAATGCAATTACGTATCAGGTGCCTGTAGCTTCCGATCCTTCAGGCGAAGCACTGACGTTTTCCGCTGTGCAGCTGCCGGCAGGGGCAACGTTGAATCCTACGAACGGCACGCTGAAATGGACACCGAATAATGGGGATTACGGAGTACATGCAATTACATTTAAAGTAAGTAACGGCAGTTTTGAAGTGGAGGTATTGCTGCAAATTAATGTGGCGCTTCATGTTCTTCCTGCCAGACTCTATACGAGAGCGAGCTACCATGTATATGCACAGGAGCTTGAACGCATTGAAGCAGCGATGCAATTGCCAACGGCTAATAAGCGCCAGCTGGCGTATGAGCTTAACCAAGCGGAAGGCAAGCTGATTTCGGCTACAACCTTGCCATTGGAGAAGGTAGCAGTCCAGCAATCAATGGTAACTGCCTCCACTGGTCCTTGGGGCGGTAGCAATACGGAAGAAGCTCGCAAGCTGCACGGCTGGAATGCCTATGACAGCAATACGGGAACATTTGTCGATACGCAGGCTGCGTCAGGCTGGGTAATTGTGGACTTTGGTCAAGGTAATGAGCAGCATGTAGATCTGTTCAAGCTTTATCCGCGCGGCGGCTATGCGACTCGTGTTAACGATGCAAGCTTGCAAGGCTCCAACGATGGAAATACATGGGATACGCTGTATACGATTAGCGGGATTAATACAGTAGCATGGCATACGATGCTGCTCTCTGAGCCGAATGCTTATCGCTACTATCGTTATTATGCGCCAAGCGGTAATACGAATGTTGCGGAGATAGAGTTAATTAAAATCAGTGTAGATACAACTTTGCTCGACGAGCTGCTGGATAAAGCGGATGCGATCCAAGCTGAGCTGTATATGGAGGAAGGGATAGAGCTGTTGAATGAGCGTGTTGCAGAAGCGCAAAGCTTGCTTGCAACGCCAGCTTATACTCAGCAGCAAATTGACGATATGGTGGAGCTATTACTAACGGCGTTTGACGAGTTGCAGCTCATGCCGAAAGCAAGCTTGACAGGAGACAGCTCATTGATGCCGGGTCAAGCGTTGAATGTATCGCTTTTCTTAATGGATAATGTGTCCGACTACAATATTTTGGACCTCATTGTGAAGTACGATCCATCAATCGTTCAGTTGGCAATGGAAAAGGATCTATCGGACAAATGGATGTTAAGCGAAGAAGCGATTTCGCTTGTTCATCGCGATGTGCAGCTGCTCGGAACGGCAGTTGTGCCAGAAGCAGGCGAGATTCGGATGCTGTTAGCAGTATCCGCAGCGAGCAATTCCGACAACTCTGGAAATGCTGGCGCTCAGCAAGCAAGCGAGGAGTTGCAGGAGCTGTTGCAGCTTCATGGAGTGATTGCTGGCGATGTCTTACCAACGACGACGACAATTTCGCTAAAAAGCTTTGCTGGAATCATTCAGGATAAAATCTATCCGTTTAATATCGCTGATGCACAGTTAACCGTTACGGTGACGGCAGCTGATCATTCCGCGCTACAAGCTGCTATTCAGCAAGCGAAGCAACAGTTGGCGGAAGCAGTTATCGGAACCGCGCCAGGTCAATATCCGCAAAGCGCAGCGGACGCCTTGCAAGCGGCGATTGACGCGGCTGAAGCAGTAACGGCATTGCCGAATGCCAGCGAAGCGCAAATTAACGAGGCGATTGCAGCGTTGCAAGCAGCATTGACAACGTTTGGTGCGGCGAAAAATCCGCCAGCCACGCAAGAGCCGAAGCCTAACGTGCCAAGTGATCCTCTGACTCAGGGAAATAAGGCTGCTTTGCAGCAAGCGATTATCACTGCGAAGTCGCTGCATGATCGAGCTGTAGAAGGGCGCAAGCTGGGAACATACAATGCTGGCTCGAAAGCTGCCTTGCAGCAGGCAATCGAGGCTGCTGAGCTGATCTTATACAGCTTTGTCGATCAATCGAAAATCGATGGCGCGACTGCTGATTTGAATCGCGCGCTTGAGGCGTTCAAGAAGCAGCTTGTTTCCTTAGTTGCAGGACAAACGCAAATTACGACAAGTGATCTAGCTGTCATTGCCAGCTTCTACCGCCTGAAGCAATCCGATGCCAACTGGCAGCAAATCGAGCTTGCCAATCTTGTAGAGGCTGATCAAGGTGAAAATATTATTGATATTCGCGATTTGGCAGCAATTGCCCAGCTCATTCTGGATGAGTGGGCAGTAAATTAGTGAATTAGTTAGTAGTAAGTAAAATCAAAGGCTGTCCCAAAAGTAAATGCTCTGTAGAAATCGCTGAATAGCACACAGTTAGCGGAGGAGCAAAACAATTCTGAAAAACGGAGTGCCTCGCCTTTAAAGACTGATTCGACCATAGCATATACATCAAAAGAATCAGGCTTTAAAAAGCGAGTGGAAGAATGTTTTGCTCCACAGCGACTAGTATGCGATCAGTTACGCTTGTTGAACAGCCTCACTCAGAAATGGAAAGGACGTGCAGAAGTGAACCGAAGATCGTTATTAATGTTATTGTTCGCTATGATTCTCTTGTTAACGGTAATTTCTCCCGTACAGGCTGCTGCGAAAGAAAGCTCATTCCTGCTTAATACGACTCCAGCCGAACGTTCATTTGAATTGAAAGTGCAAGGCGTGGACTTAACCGATGTGTATGCTTATGATATGCTGCTGAATTACGACAATACGTATTTACGACTGGTGTCTGCCAAAAGTGAAATTAGCGGATTTACGGTAAATCCAATGATAGACAGCAATACAATTCGCTTCGCGCATACTAAGACAGGCAATGTGAAAGGGATAAATGGTTCGACAGAGCTGGCAACCTTTACATTTGAACGAGTTCGTGAAGGGGATACGGCGATTAAACTTGAGGAAGTACAGCTAGTAAATTCTAAGCTGGAATTAGTCGTGCTAAAACCAGCGCTGACAGTGACGATTGACGATAATTTCGTACTGTCCAAATTTAAGGATATTGCTGAGCATTGGGCGGAGAACAATATTATTGAAGCAGTGACTTATGGTTTTATTAATGGCTATAGCGACCATACGTTCCGCCCAGATGAGTTGGTTGACCGCGCTGCGTTCACAACGATGCTTGCTCGCGCGCTACAATTGAAGGGAGAAGCCGAGCTTGCATTTGCAGATACAGCGCAAATTCCGACATGGGCGCTGCCACATGTTAAAGCAGCGATTGCAGCTAATATTATTAACGGCTACAGCGATAACACCTTCCGAGCAGAACATCACATTACACGTTCGGAAATGGCGGCGATGATTGTGCGCGCGGCTGATCTGAAGCCAGTGAACAAAAAAACAAGCTTCGCGGATGCTGGGCAAATTGCTGCATGGGCGGAGCCGTACATTGGGGCAGCTGTTGATGCCGACCTGATGCAGGGCAGAGGTGGAAACCGGTTTGCGCCAAATGAGTTCGCCAGTCGCGCAGAAGCAGTTACGCTTATTTTGAACTTGCTCAAAAAGCTTGATTCTAACTAAAGGATGAAGGGAGTTACTAGAGGATGATAGTTAGACGCATACGTAAGCAATCAGCATTGATATTAGCTATGGCATTAATGTTGATATTCGCCAGTATTTATTTCCATGCTCGATCTGCATCTGCCGAAGAAGGTGACGCTCTGGATTTAGTTGAGTCTGTCTCCATTGAGTCGAGTCATGAGGGGGATGCTTCTATCGCAACAGCAGGTGATAGTTATATGGTAACCGTTGTGTTTACAGAGGAAGTCGCTCACCCGTCGATATATGTGAATAATGCAGTAGCTACAGCGACATCTTCGGATCAGTTGACCTATTCCGTAGTCCATACAGTAGAGGAAATCTACCAGCCTGGACAAATTCAGCTGCGAGTAGAATACGAAAAGGATGGTCAGGTAGGCATTACGATTACGGGAACGACAGATGGCTCGAGCGTTACGATTGTATCCGAATCCAGTTTGCTAAGCGATCTATTTCGTGATGCACAGTTGATTGATTCTACACCTGGGAGATCACTTGCTGTTACAACTACACAAGTCAATACGATATTGGATATGGATGCTAGTACAGGTTCAGACTTTAGAACGGCTAATGGTGGTCATGGCAGTTGGATTGCTTTTGATTTTGGGCATGATCTGAAAGTCAATTTAAGTCATGTCAAGGTGCTGGCAAGACCAAACCAGTCAAGTCGAGTGCAAGGTGTTGTCATTCAAGGAACCAATCACCTTGATGTAGAGCCATGGGTCGATGTGACGACTGTCGCGGCAAATTCAAGTGCATGGCAGACGCTGACGACAACGGCAAATAACAAAGCGTATCGTTACTTGCGAATTTACAATTATCGTGAATGGTTTGGCAATGTGGCGGAAGTAAAGTTTTATGGAGAAACACTTACTTCGGATATTACATTGATCGAGGATGTATCGATTGCATCAAATCATGTAGAAAATCCTGCTTATGCGCAAGCTGGCAATACGGCGACCTTGTCATTTACAACGAATGAGCATGATCCAGAAAACCTGAGGGTGTTCATCAGCGGTCAAGCTGTGAATGCTGAAATGATTACTGAAGATGGCAGCGCCAAGCAATGGCAAGCGATTTATACAGTTCCTGCTAACTATACGGTTGGGAAGCTTGATTTTCAAATTTATGCCGACAACAGCGCTGATGTCGTATCAAGCACTTCTGACGACAGCCTCGTACACATTGTTGATCCGATAGCTACGCTCATCACTAAGACGGAGAGCTTTGCCAAGGATGATTATACAAGAGTGAGCTACTATCAGCTGCAACAAGTGCTAGAGCATGTACGTGCGGCTATGGAACAGACGAACTACGAGCAAATTGCGCTAGTGCTTGAGCTATCCGCTGCGATCGAAGCACTGGAAAGCAAAGGAGACGCGCTAGTCAAAATTAATATTGTGCAAGCAATGGTAAATTCATCTCATCAAGGCTGGAGCAATAACAGCAACAAGCCTACTCCTGCTGTCAATGGCTGGAAAGCTTTTGACGGAGATATTAACACAGCTGTCGACAACGATACAACTGGTATCAACTGGATTGATGTTGATTTTGGAGAAGGAAATGCGCAAGCGGTCGGTCAAATTCGCTTTCATCCGCGTACCGGAAATAATCTCGCTGGTCGCGTAAATCATTCGATTATTCAAGGCTCGAATGATGGTGAAAATTATGTGAATCTGTACACGATTACAGGTATTACATCGGCAACATGGCATACGGCAACGATTGCAGATGCGACAGCCTATCGCTATATTAGACATTACTTCCCAGCTGGCACCTATGGCAATATCGCTGAGCTGGAGCTTTATCATCCGCTAGGTACAGATATATCTTTGCTGGAATACTTGTACAACTCGGCTAATGGCATGGAATTAGAACTATACACAGAAGCAACGGTTGCAGCGTTGACTGCTGCTGTGTCGGAAGCGCAAGCGCTGCTTACAAGCAACACTGCTGAACAAGCAGCGGTTGATGAAGCCTCGAACCAATTACATGCCGCGTTGCAAGCACTTGCGGTTGCGCAGGTTGTCGATAAGGTGGCATTGAATACGGCAATTACCGAGGCTGAAAGCTTATATGGCAATGCTCAAGTTGGCACATCGCCAAACCAATATCCGCAGGCTGCGAAGGATGCATTCCGCTTGGCAATTGATGCTGCAATCGGCGTCTATGAGAGTGAAGCGGCAGACGCAGCAGCTGTAGCAGAAGCGATTGCTAATTTGGCAACAGCGGTGCAAACGTTCAATGCGGCAATAATCGGTGAGCCAGTGACACCAGTTGATCCAGTCGAGCCAGCAGATAAAGCCGCGCTTGTCTCGGTGATTGGACATGCGGAAGGCTTACTGGTAAAAGCAACGAACGTAGCGGAAGGCAGCAAGCTTGGTCAATATGAAGCGGGAGCTAAAGCTGCACTGCAAACTGCAATCAACGAAGCGAAGATGATCAACACATCTGTGAGCGCAACGGTTAACGAGGTTGAACAAGCAGTAGTCACGTTAACGGCCGCAGTGGAATTGTTTAATAGTCGGTTTATTTCGCTCGTGCCTGGACAAACACAGCTTACAGTTAAGGACTTGGCGATTATTGCTGCGTATTACGGCATCGATCAAAGTCATTCAGACTGGGATCAGATCCAAATCGCAGATATTTACGATAGCGGGGAGATTGACATTCAAGTGTTAGTCGCGATCTCCAAGCTTATACTAACGGAATGGGCTGACAGCTACTAGTTTTTCAGTAGAGCCTGTAAATCAAACAACACTTGAAAATAATGCAGAAAATGTAGAAATTGATCGATTTTAGCTGCTAGTTTGAAGGATTTATAATTAGACTTAATAATTTTGCAATAGATATGCTACTGTGAAATATGGTAAAGTAATAAAACAATAAGACGGTTTTAAGATTAAATCGTACTGAAATATGCCATTTTTATCTTTAACAGATAAAAATGGCATATTTTCAATTTACGTTGCATGCCATTAAGCAGCATGCTATTAAGCTGCGTGTATTGCAACTATGCAGCTGTCGAAATCGAGCGAAATGTTAACTGTGAACGATCAAGGGGGCAATAAATTTGAAAGCGATAACAAAATATAAAAATAGTGTGTTTTATCGCTTAATTTTATCGTATACGCTTATGACGGTGTTACTGATTAGCCTCGCAGGAGGTTATTTGTACTCACGGGCTAACACATTAATGATTGAGGAAATATCAAAGGACAGCCAGCAGCGGCTTCAAGCAGTGAGAGAATACATGGAAAGCTCTATGCTAAGTCGTTTTGAAAATCATGTGCGTAACATCTCATTATCAACTGGCTTCGCTAGCAATTCTATTAACCTGAATTATTTACTAGACAACCCATGGAACAACAATTTAAGCAAAATTTCATTGTTTAGCAAAGGGATGGAGCTGTACGCATTAACGAACGAAGGCGTACATAATACAACGGTTTACTTAATTAATAGTAATTATGTCATTGATAAAATGTATTTTTACAAGCAGCCGGAAAATTCTACGGACTATGCCTTTATTGAAAAGCTTACTCCAGAGCTTCATGATCAATGGATCGTAAGAACATTAGCTGACGGGCAGCAGGCATTAACCTATGTGTTAAAGCTGCCATATAATCAGCCTAGCGCTCATCCTAAAGGATATATCTATATTGATGTAACAATTGACTATTTGCGTGATGCTATCGCACAAATCGTTACTTCTCCGAACGAGAAGCTTTATATTTTCAATATGGATGATGAGATTATTTTTGCAACAGGCGATGAGGAACTGTTAGCTGCTGATCAGATGAGAGCAGCATTGGTGTCCTGGGAGTCGACCGATAATGTACACACAGTAACCGAAGGAGATGCTGTGCTCTCGCATTTATCAGCTCAATATTCGGGGCTTGAATGGAAGTACGCGGTTATGCGTCCCGTGAACACCTTCTCGCTATCCTTTGAGCAGCTAAAAAGCAATATCTTTCTCATTTGCGGCATTGTACTTGTGATTGGCTTTGTCATCGCGTATTTATTTTCTAAGCAATTTTATAATCCAATGAAAAAGCTAATTCAACTGGTTAGAACTCAATATATGCCGGGCCAAAGCATCGTTCATGCTAATGAATATACGTTTATCGGTAATGCCTTTAACGTTATGGAGGAAAAAATCAATCATCTCGAGCTTAATGCGAAGAAAACAGAAATGAAAAATTTGATTCTGGGAGCCAATCTTAATCTAGAGCATACAGGGAATTTTCCCGATCATATGAAGTTCATTGCCGCTTACATCTACATGCATGAAGGAGAACTGCCTGCCTTTCAAGAGCAGTTTGAGCAGAGGTTTGTTGATCAGCAGCATGAGGTGGTTTGTCTAAATACTCAGGAAGCAGCGATCATTTATTATGCTGATGTTAATGAGCATGAGAAGCAAAATGCTGAAAACATACTTCTTGATGAGCTTACTAAGCTCAGAGAGGAGCAACGAGAGAGGGAGGAGCTTGGCTTTAGCTTCAGTGCAGCAATTGGAGCAACGGTAACAAGCAGTGATGAGCTGCCGATTAGCTATCAATATGCGCTGCATGCTTCTCGCTACCGCTTTTTATATGGCCAAGACAGCATTATAACCTATAGCGATATTTCACGACTTGATGCTACACCGTATTTGATTGCGTTCGATCAGTATGTCAATGCGCTTAAGGCTGGTGAAGGGGATGCTGTGAACAAGTTTCTAGATGACTTTACAGCCAAGCTGCAACGCGGTGAGCGGCAGCTAGAGGCAATCGAGCTCAGTCTCCTTCAGCTCGTAACCTCACTATATCAAGCGGTCATTGATATGGAGCTGCAGCAGCTTATTCCGCCATCAAGTCTGTTTGACGAGCTAAAAAAGGAGAGTTTAAACGACACAATCGGAGCAATCCGCAGTCATTCAGAACGGATTGTTGCACATATTAAAGAGACGAGCAGTCATGCTCATAACGATATCATTATGGAGCTTAAGCGGTATATCGATGAGCATTTGCATGAAGATTTATCGTTAAATGTTCTTTCTGAACGAGCATCGCTTGCTCCAGCATATATTTCTACCTTGTTTGGTGAAGTGATGAAGGAGTCATTCACCGAGTATGTGACGAGATCAAGATTAGATAAAGCGGCACAGCTGCTAATTAGCGAGCCGCGCATGTCAGTTGCGGAAATATCTGCGCTTGTAGGCTATCGTAATCCGCAATATTTCCATAACAAATTTAAAGCGAAATTCGGTATTACGCCAGTTCAGTATCGCAATGTATCGAAAAAATCTTCAGAAATGCCATAACATACAAGGGGGAAAGGTTATGTCTAAGCGGCTTACGATCAGCTTAATAGTGCTGTTGCTTATGGCCACACTTGCTACTGCGTGCAGTGGCAAGCAAGGGAGTAAGGGGACATCAGAGCAAAACCCAGTGCTGAGTAAGATAGAAGGCGAACAAAACTCACCCTATGAGACTCCTGTAGAAATTAGCATTGCCAGCATATATGATTCGCCTGCGATTGACAACAATTACGTTCAGCAATTTCTAGAGAAAAAGTTTAATGTACGGATTACAAATATTAGATTAGAGACGATTCGTTGGCGCGAGCAGTTAAATATGTTGCTTGCCTCTGGTGATATTCCTGATATTATGCCTGGTGTTGCGCTAGATTCTGATATGGTGGAGTGGGCAGAGCAGGGGATTATTGCCAGTGTTTCTGAGGAGGAAATTCGCCAGTATATGCCTCATTATGTAGCTGATTTTGAATCGGTTACGACTTCTGCTTGGGAAGTAGGTTACTTTAACGGAGAAAACTGGGGCGTGCCGCGTATTTGGGGCAATGGGATGCTCGGCTTTTTGCCTGCCTACAATGGAGAATGGCTGAAAGCGATTGGTTACTCCGAGCCTCCACAAAACCTACAGGAGCTTGAAGAAGTACTTACGAAGTTTACGTATCACGATCCTGATGGTAATGGCGTGCATGATACTTACGGGATGACGGGCAGAGCAAAGGATGCTACGAATCAAATGTTTAATCTCGTTTTCTCCGCGTTCGGCATTAATCCGTATTATTTTGCACTTAATGAACAAGAGGAAATCGTCTACTCTGGCTTATCGGAGGAAACACGGCAAGGGCTTAAGCTGTTAAATCAATGGTTTAGGAAAGGCTTGATCGACCCAGAATTTATTACGGATAGTAACGCTGAAATACGTACGAAATTCATTAGTGAGAAGATCGGACTCTTTGATACAGGCATGTGGCAGCATTTATATGAGGACGGTTATTTTGGACTAGAGGCTGCAGTTAATGGAGTGGATCAGGTGGTAGGTCAACCTTTAACTGGTGAAGATGGCGTGCGCTACTCGTTATCCAATGGGGCGATTCAAGCTCCACTTATGCTTGGTGTGCAAGTGCAGGAGGATGAGGAGAAGCGTATTCGCATCCTGCAAATGCTGGAGTATATGGCGACAACTGAGGAGGGATTTCTCACTACGGTTTATGGAATTGAAGGGGAGACCTATACATTTGACGGTGATATTGTGGTGTTTATCGAAGAGTATCATTCATTCGAGGCAAGATCGCAGCTTGGTATCGGCGGGTTCTATAATCCGTTAAATGGGCGTGTTGTCGCGATGGAAAAGTACTATTTAACACCAGAAAAGCTAAAGTATCGCGCGGAGCATTATGAAGGTATGGAGTTTATTAGTGATGCATTAGGTACTACGGTATTGAAGTCAAAGTCCAAATATCAAGAAATTCTTCGTACGATGCAGGATCAGTACTTTATTAAAGCGATAAGCGGCGAGTCGGATACAGAAAAGGATTTTGATAATTTTGTAGCGCAATGGCTTAAAGAAGGTGGACAGGTGCTGCTCGATGAAGCGAATCAGCTATATGTTGAGCGTCATCGCTAGTCTATGATGACAATAAATGAATAAAAAGAGGATAGAAAACACAACAAATTGCTAAAATTCTCATTACAAATCGCTATAATGTTAAGCAAAGTATAAAAATTACAATGGATTTGTAATTTTTATAGTAGAAGACTTCTCTTTGCCCTCTATACAATAGGCAGTATACTACCTATTGAATTAAGGAGGGAAAGTGTAATGTCGAACATAGACTCCAAGCTTGTAGCTTACTCAGCACCTGCTGAACTGCCGCGCAGTCATAATTTTAAGGTGAGAGTAAAAACATTAGAGGGGGACTGGGTTGAGTTAGTTACGTACATCGTCCGTGTCGATATGCATGATGTAAGAGAAGCTGCAATGGCAACATTTGATTTCGATGGTATCGTTCAAGTTGAGATTGAAAGCTCCGTGCATATTGAGCATGCTGTTATTCGTCCGCTATCCTTCCAAATTCCTTTTGCGCAGGAAGGCAACCATAAGCTGCGCTTTACACTCCATCAAGCAGTAAAGCTGAGCATTGAAATAAATGGAGAACGATTTCATAATTTGCATCTGTTTGCGAATGCACTTGAGCTGGAAAGTCCGGATGCTAGCGGAGCGAATGTGTTGGTTGTTGAGCCTGGCTCGTATGAAACGCAAGTTTTACACAGTCTGATGGAGCAGAGAGAGCAAGCAACGGATATAATTTACTTAGCACCTGGTCTGCATCGCTTCAATGATGGACATTTTCTTATCCCTTCAAATACGACGGTCTATATCGCGGGCGGAGCTGTAGTCATCGGTTCATTCGTATGCCATCATGTAGAAAATGTCGTGATTTGCGGTAGAGGCATCGTCTATTTACGAGATATTGAGAAAACGACCTACTGGCGCTCTGTACAAATTGACTTCTCTCGTAATATCGTAGTGAAGGATATTATTTCGATCGATCCGCCACATTACAGCATTCATCTCGGTCAATCAGGCAATGTGCTGATTCGTAACTTTAAGTCGTTTAGTACGCGTGGCTGGTGTGACGGGATAGATATGATGTCTTGCAAAAATATACGAATCGAAGATGTGTTCCTGCGAACGTCGGATGATTGCATCGCAGTTTATGGCAGTCGTGGCGTATTTAAAGGGGATACGGCCAATGTGATCGTAAAGGACAGCATCCTTTGGGCTGATGTTGCCCATCCCATCATGATTGGCTGTCATGGTGATCATGAGCAAAACGGCGATAAGCTAGAAAATTTACGCTTTGAAAATATCGATATATTAGAGCATCATGAGCCGCAGGATGGCTATTGGGGCTGTATCGCCATTAATGTAGGCGATAAAAATACGGTGCGTCATGCGATATTCCGTAACATACGTATCGAGCAGTTTGAGCTTGGGCGATTGTTCGATATTCGCGTGTTCCACAACGTAAGATATAATCCTGCGCCAGGCGAGCGTGTCGAGCATATCTACTTTGAAGATATTAGCTTTAACGGAAGCTGCGACAATCCTTCTGTTATCGCTGGCTATGATGAGCAGCGAATCGTAGACGGTGTTCATTTTCATAACTTACGAATCAATGGACAATTAATTAAAAGCGCACAGGAGGGTAATTTTGAATGCAATGAATTTCAGCGCAATGTTACCTTTAGTGGCGATGAAAATTTGAAATAAGGGAGATTAGGAGTAATGAAAGTGGGCGAAATTGTTACCTACAGCATTCCCCAGCTAGTGCCTCGTAATGGGGACTTCTCTATTGCAGTCCGCTGTGAAGGAGGAGAATGGCAGGAGCTAGATACGCTACTAGTTAAGGTAGATATGCACGATGTTCGTGAAGCGTCAATGGCAAGCTTCGACTTTAGCGGAGAAGTAGAAGTTGAGATTACTTGTCATCGTGAAGAGATTAAGGACGTTGCCATACGCCCTCTATCTGCTAATATTGCGGCAGAGCTGGTAGATCCTCGTAAGCTTCGCTTTAAACTAAGTAAGCCGCACAAGCTATCGATTGAAATTAACGGCGATCGCTTCCATAATCTGCATTTGTTTGCCAAGGAGATTGAGCAGAAGAAGCCATTACCTACTGATGAAGGCGTAGCTGTTGTGAAGCCTGGTATCCATCGTATCGAGTGGATTGAAGAGAAAATGGCTTCAGGTGCGCATACCATCTATTTTCTGCCTGGTATGCATCATATCGAGCAGGTGCTGCTTCCGATTACCTCCAATATAAATGTGTATATTGCTGGTGGGGCGGTTATCGTCGGGTCATTAATTTGTGACCATGTTCGTAATGTAAATATATTCGGAAGAGGTATCATTTATTTATCAGACTTTGGACGATTCTCGGCGTTTCGAGGCATTCGAATGATGTTTTCTCAAAATATTAAAGTTTCGGGTATCGCTATTATCGATCCTCCGCATTACAGTATTTATATGGGGCAATGCTCGGGGGTACAGATCTATGATATCGAATCCTTTAGCACAAGAGGCTGGTCAGACGGTATTGATATGATGGCATGCTCTAGAGTTATAGTCGATAATGTGTTTATGCGTAATTCCGACGATTGCATTGCGATTTATGGTCATCGCTGGAGCTATTATGGCGAATCCAGAGATATCGTTGTTCGCAATAGCGTGCTATGGGCAGATGTTGCGCATCCAACGATGATCGGCATTCATGGCGATCATCACAATAACGGTAGCTTAATAGATAATATATGCTTTGATAGTATCGATATATTGGAGCACCATGAGCCGCAGGAGCAGTATCGCGGCTGTCTAACGATTAATGCAGGAGATAAAAATGTCGTACGTAATGTAAGCTACAGCAATATTCGCATCGAGCCATTTCAGCTGGGCAGAGTGATTGACTTGCGAGTCGTATGGAATTCGGATTATAATCCGCACCCAGGTGCGGAAATTTCCAATATTTCGTACAAAAATATCAGCTACAATGGCGATGCCAGCATGACTTCATGGATTAGAGGCTATGATGAGCAGCGCAAAATACGCAATGTTGTGATTGAAGATATGTATGTCAATGGCGTAAAGCTGGAGAGTGCAGATTCAGATCTGCTTGAGATCGGGCAGTTCGTAGAGAATTTGCAGGTTAAATAACGGACATCGTTGTCCGTTAGCGCTACTTTTGTTGAGTTACTTGTTCTTGTGGTCATTGCTGTCCATTAGGCACCATTTTGGCGTTCTGAGCACCATGTTGTTATCGCTAATGGACACCGGTGACTGTAACAACTGGCGAGACTAGCCAATCAACCAGTAATGGACATTCTTGACCATACTATAAACGCTTCTCTTGATAAAATGAAAATGTGCATATGCTCTTAATTTGCGCTTGGCGCAAATTAAGAGCTATGCACATTTTTGTTTATTTAGTTTGATCGCTTTCAGCATCTTCCCAGTGATATGCACCAGTAGGATTGTTCATGACCCATTCTAGAATCTCGATTTGCGCCTTAACGATCATAATGCGTTGTTCGTCTTGCGAGTTTTGCAGTAATTGAGTAAGCTCATGCAGCTTACGTTTAATTTGATCCTCTGTTCTCATATCGATGCTCCTTACAATCAGGTTTCTTTACCTGTTATATCATAACGGAGTTGTCATTGCAAAATGGCTGGAGTATGTCATCAATATTGAAGTAATTGATCAATGCGCTGATGTTTATGTAGTAGCAATAAACGTCAGACCTCAATGCTTCAAAAGTATATTATTAATCGCACAACAAATGAACAATTTGTTGTAGGGAAAAGACACTTTGCAGCTTCTAACTGATTTATAATACATGTAGAGTTGCTTAATATACGAAGAAAAGAGGAAGATAAGCTATGAAAGCACCGTTATTTCGCGATCCAATCTTCGATGGCGCAGCAGATCCAGTCGTCGTATGGAATCATATGCAGCAAGAGTGGTGGATGATCTATACCAATCGTAGAGCTACCGCAGAAGGAAAAAGTGTCGCTTGGGTGCACGGAACCGATCTAGGTGTTGCATCTTCTAATGATGAAGGTAAGAACTGGACCTACCGTGGAACACTGCAAGGGCTAGATATCGAATGGGGGCATAATACATTTTGGGCGCCAGAAATTTATTGGCACGACGGACTGTACCATATGTATGTCAGCTATATTCAAGGTGTACCGACCAAGTGGGCGGGGCATCCTCGACATCTGATGCATTACACAAGTCCAGATCTGTTGAACTGGACGTTCTGCTCAAAGCTAAAACTTAGCTCAGATCGAATCATTGACGCATGCATCTACGAAAAGCCAACTGGTGGTTTCCGTATGTGGTATAAGGACGAAGCTAATCAATCACATACCTATGCAGCAGATAGTAATGATCTATACAACTGGGAAGTAGTCGGTCCTGTCATTACCAATTGTCCTCATGAAGGACCAAATGTGTTCCAATTCAAGGGCTATTACTGGATGATCGTCGATGAGTGGAAAGGACAAGGTGTCTATCGTTCTAATGACTTAGAAAACTGGGAGAGAAACGGAATGATCCTCGATCAACCAGGTAAGCGTGAGGATGACGGCACAATCGGGCTGCATGCTGACGTCGTTGTACAGGGGGATCAAGCCTACATCTTCTACTTCACCCATCCTGGCAGAACAAAGAAAATGGAAGGAAAACCAGACAGCTTCGAAACAAGACGTAGCTCCATCCAAGTAGCCAGATTAGATGTAGTGGGCGGCATGCTAGTATGTGATAGAGATGAGGAATTTGAGCTGGATTTGCAGCCTGAGGTTCGATGATTGTGGTGGTGTGGCGGAAGAGGTCAGAGAAAGCGAAGCGGAGCCTAGAGGTGAGAGAGTAGCTGAGCGTGAATCAAAACTCTCAAGGTGCTGCGAAAATGCGAACTGAAAAAGTGTGCAATTGTCGTTGCGTCATGAGCGTTACTAGTAGCCAAGCAACATCATCGATCCCCCCACAATATGCACCAGCGAAGGAGTTGAGCGCCCTGTTAACGAAGAGGCCGCCTTTAAGGCGCGTTGCTACGAAAAAATCAGATCAGCAACGCGCTTTAAAAAGCGGCAAAAAGGGCGCTCGGCCCCGGAGCGCTGAGTGGTTGAACAACGTGAAAAAGCATGCAAATGTCGTTGCGTCATGAGTGTTGCTCGTAGCCAAGCAACATCATCGATCCCCCCACAATATGCACCAGCGAAGGAGCTGAGCGCCCTGTTAACGAAGAGGCCGCCTTTAAGGCACGTTGCTACAAAAAAATCAGATCAGCAACGCGCTTTAAAAAGCGGCAAAAAGGGCGCTCGGCCCCGGAGCGTTGAGTGGTTGAACAACGTGAAAAAGCGTGCAATTGTCGTTGCGTCATGAGTGTTGCTCGTAGCCAAGCAACATCATCGATCCCCCCACAACATGCACCAGCGAAGGAGCTGAGCACCCTGTTAACGAAGAGGCCGCCTTTAAAGCGCGTTGCTACAGAATAAAGCATATCAGCAACGCGCTTTAAAAAGCGGCAAAAGGGAGCTCGGCCCCGGAGCGCTGAAGGTCGCTCTATTGCATAGCGCTGCACTACACCACCAGATGCTGTCGCACCACTGAATCATCGAACGTATCGATGCTGCCTTCGGCAACAATCGAGCCTTTTTCAATAATGTAGTAATAATCTGCCACGCTTTTAACAAATTCAATGCTTTGCTCAACAAGTAATATCGCAGTATCTCCTTGCCCCTTAATGCTGCGAATTACCTCTTGAATATCATAGACGATTGAAGGCTGAATTCCTTCCGTCGGCTCATCGAGCAGCAATAGCTTAGGCTTAGAGGCTAGTGCTCTGGCGAAGGCAAGCTGCTGCTGCTGTCCACCACTTAAATCGCCACCTTTACGCTGATACATTGAGGGTAGAACAGGGAATTTATCGATAGCCGAATCGGGAACACCGCTTTTACGGTCCTTACTAGCCTCCAAGCCAAGCAATAAATTTTCCTGCACCGTTAATTGTCCGAAGATTTCCCGGCCCTGCGGTACAAAGCCGATGCCAAGCTTAGCTCGCTCGTAAGGAGGAAGCTTTGTAATATCTTTATCCTCGTAGACAATGCTACCGCTTTTAGCTTTAATCGAACCCATAATTGTTTTCGTCAATGTTGTTTTACCAACACCGTTGCGTCCCATTAGACATACGACTTGACCAGGCTTCACTTCAATTGATATATCACGTAGAATCGTGCTTTCACCGTAGCCTGCTTCAACATTTTTAACTAACAGCACGGGCATCCCTCCCGTGTCCTAAATATACCTCTGACACGACCTCGTCCTCCTGTACCTCTTGCATCGTACCTTCCTTAAGAAGCTTGCCTTCATGCATAACAGTGACCTTCGTTGCAAAGCTGCGAACAAATTCCATATCATGCTCAACGACGACGACGGTACGCTCTTTAACAATTTCCTGCAGAAGCTCGCCGGTCTTCTCTGTTTCTGTATCCGTCATTCCGGCAACTGGCTCATCAAGCAATAGCAGTGTCGGCTCTTGCATGAGCATCATTCCAATTTCGAGCCATTGCTTTTCGCCATGAGATAAGCCGCCTGCGGTTACATGAGCACGATGACTTAAGCCAATCATATCGAGCTGACGAGTAATTCGTACATGATCCTCACGAGATAGGGTAGCACGTAGCGTCGCCCATACACTGCGATTTTGACTCATCGCAAGCTCTAGGTTTTCATAAACCGTTAATCCAACGAAAATGGATGGAGCTTGAAACTTACGACCAATACCTAACTCAGCAATTTCGTATTCCTTCTTACGGCTAATGTCGAATTGATCCTTAAAGCGCAATGTGCCCGATGCAGCTCTTACTTTACCGCAGATGACATCCAGCATCGTAGTTTTTCCTGCACCATTAGGACCGATCAAAAAGCGCAGCTCCCCTGGCATAAGCTGTAGATCCATCCCATTCACAGCCTTGAAACCGTCAAAAGCAACCGTTACCTTTTCACAAGACAAAATAGGTGAAGTCGACATGTTAAAAACCTCCTCAAAATTTTTGATAGCTCATTCTTTCCGTTTAGCATCAGCCCAGTCTGGCAATTACGGGGCAGCTTCAGCCTTGTTATTTTCAGGTGAGTTAATAGGTGGAATACCTTTCACACGAGATTTTAATTTAGCAACAATATCATTATATAGGCCAACTAAGCCTCTTGGCATAAAGACAACGACGATAACGAATAATGCGCCAAGGAAAAATAGCCATGAATCAGGATAGCTTTCGCTGAGACCACTTTTCGCAGCATTGACAGCAATTGCACCAATCACTGCACCAATTAACGTACCGCGTCCACCTAGTGCGACCCAAAGTACGATTTCGATGGAAGGAACAATCCCCATTGTTGTCGGAGAGATGATGCCGACATGAAGGACGAACAGCATACCTGCCAAGCCAGCGATCCCTGCCGAAACAGAAAAGACAAAAAGCTGATAGCTAGATGGATTATAGCCAATAAAGCGAGCGCGATTTTCTGCATCGCGAACTGCACGTAGTACACGACCAGAACGGCTGCCAACAAGACGTTTACATACAATAAATACGGCAATTAATACGACAACGGTAATGAGATAAAGCACGGTTTTGGTAGATTGATCTCTTAAGGGATGACCAAAGATCGTTGAAAATCCAGTAATACCGTTCGTACCGCCAGTATACTGCTGCTGTCCGATAAATAACGTCGTCATAATGATAACTAATGCTTGAGTTAATATGGTAAAATACACACCGCGTATCCGATTGCGAAATGTGAAAAAGCCTAATATGCAAGCAAGTGCTGCTGGCAGAAGTATACCGGCGGGCAATGCAAACCACGCGTGTGCAAAGGGCTTCCAAAACCAAGGGATTTCACTTAAACCGCTCCAGCTCATAAAGTCAGGCAGCTTGCCGCCTGTTGCTTCTAGCTTCAAAAACATCCCCATGCAATAAGCACCAAGTCCAAAAAACACGCCATGACCGAGACTTAATATACCAGAGTAGCCCCATATGAGATCGAGGCCAATCGCTACGATAGCAAATGCAAGAAATTTGGCAAGCAAGCTTAAACGAAAATCTGACATAAAGGTCGGGGCTAATAATAAAAACATAACGACGACTGAATAAACGGAGGTTAATAGTATTTTCTTTTGTAAGGAAGTCTTCTCTGTTATGTGGTTCATTGAAATCCCCCTCTAATCTAGCGTTCTCGTTTTCATCGTCACAAGCCCTTTAGGTTTCCATTGCAAGAAGGCGATAATGACAACAAATACGAGCACTTTACCAATAGATGCGTTAGTCCAATACTCAAAAAATGTACCAGTGATTCCGATACCTAATGCGCCGAAGACCGAACCGATTAGCTTACCAACACCGCCTAGTACTACGACCATGAAAGCATCAACAATATAGTAGGTTCCAAGAGAAGGGCCGATCGAACCAAGTAGAGTAATGGCACAGCCTGCAACACCTGCAATACCTGAACCAATTGCGAAAGTCATCGAGTCTACACGACGTGTTGAGATGCCGAGACAAGATGCCATTTCACGATTTTGCATAACCGCACGCATTCTGCGACCAGCATTGCTGCGATAAATAAACAAATACATGGCAATAAGGACGACAGTTACAAGTGCGATAATGAATAAACGTTTGTAAGGAAGAATAATCCCGTCCATGACTTCCCAGCCGCCATTTAACCAAGCAGGCGCTTGAACGGCAACATTCGGTGCGCCAAATATAGAACGTGCTAATTGCTGTAATACTAAACCAACTCCCCAGGTTGCTAGCAGGCTATCAAGCGGTCTGCCGTACAGGAAGCGAATTAAACTAATTTCTAATACAAAGCCAAAAATAAACGCAACTGCAAATGAAACAAGGATAGCCAGTATAAAGTAATAACCGAAGTATTGCGCAGGGAGGCTCGAGGTGAAAAAGATTTGAGTAACATAGGTTGAGTAAGCACCGATCATAATAAATTCGCCATGTGCCATATTAATGACATTCATTAATCCAAAGGTTATGGCTAGACCAAGCGCGATTAATAGTAGGATTGAGCTAACACTTATTCCATTAAAAAGCTGCAGGAGCTGAACTTCCATACTTAAAACTCCTTTCAAATGCTTAGCCTAAGCGAATGTAAGGGAAGCCTGCACAGCAACTAACGGCTGTACAGGCTATTGACCCTTTGAGCGTTACGTTATTGTTTGTTGTCGATAAGCCTTATTCTGCAAGACCAGATGCCCATTCATAGCCTTTCAAGTACGGGTCTGGTTTAACAGGCTCCTCAGTAGCGTGCAAAGTTTTGAACATACCATCGCCTTGTACTTCACCAATCAATACTTTCTTATAAATGTGTTGTGATTCACCATCAATGGTAACTTTACCTTCTGGTGCATTAAACTCGATGCCTGCTGCAGCTTCACGTACCTTGTCAACATCAGTCGTGCCAGCTTTTTCTACAGCAGCTGCCCATAAGTATACTGCGATGTAACCAGCTTCGATTGGGTCAGCAGTTACGCGATCATCGCCATATGCTGCTTTGTATGCTGCTACGAATTTTTCGTTTTCAGGTGTTTCAGTTGTTTGGTAGTAGTTCCATGCTGCAAGATGACCTTCAAGCACATCTGTACCGATACCGCGAATTTCTTCCTCAGCGACACTTACGGAAAGTGTAGTTAGATCGTCAGCAGAAATACCAGCATCTTTTAATTGCTTGAAGAATGCTACGTTGCTATCACCGTTAAGTGTATTGAACACAATATCAGGCTTTGCTTCTTTAATTTTGCTAATCACTGTACTGTAATCTGTATGACCTAGCGGAGTATATTCTTCAGCAACTGTTTCCCCACCAGATGCTTCAAGTTGGGCTTTAATAATTTTGTTAGCTGTGCGAGGGAATACGTAGTCTGAACCAAGTAGGAAGAATTTTGTGCCTCGATTTTCAAGTAGCCATTCCACGGCTGGGACAATTTGCTGATTCGTCGTTGCACCTGTGTAGAAAATGTTAGGGGATGATTCCAAGCCTTCGTATTGGACTGGGTACCAAAGCAAACCGTTTAATTCTTCGAATACTGGAAGCATTGCTTTACGGCTTGCAGATGTCCAACCACCAAATACGGTTGCCACTTCATCTTGTTGCAATAGTTTTCTTGCTTTCTCAGCAAATGTCGGCCAGTCAGAAGCACCATCTTCAAGTACAACCTCGATTTGTTTACCAAGTACACCGCCTGCAGCATTGATTTCCTCGATTGCCATCATTTCAGCGTCTTTTACGGATACTTCACTAATTGCCATCGTACCACTTAATGAGTGAAGGATACCGACTTTAATTGTGTCTTCTTCAGCTGCTGGTGTTTCCGGTGTGCTGCCTCCACTGCTTGTAGTTGGGGTTGGTGAGCTATTGCTACTGTTACCACCATTTCCACACCCTGCCAACACAAGACTAAACGCTAGCACTAACATTAATACACTGCTCCATACCTTCTTCTTCATTTCTCCACTCCCTTTTTCTAATAACTTTGGACAAAACATGAACATTTTTCTTGTTTTTGTATCAAATGTTCGTATTTTGAATTATAAAGAATGACTTTCGGTTGTGTCAATATTATTTACACAAAAAGTACGATTTGTGCAAATGATTAGGCTTATTGTGAAAATTTACAAAAAAATCTTTAAGTATCCTAATTTATATGTTATATATATTAACGTAATGAGGAAAGTTGTTAGAAATTTTTGGAGGTGATATCTCACTCATGCATCTAACAGAACGTGAAAAAGAAAAGCTGATGATCAGCTATGCTGCAGAATTAGCGAGAAAACGAATGGCTAAGGGAATAAAGCTAAACTATCCCGAGGCAATGTCTATTCTTATTTCGGAAGTGATGGAAGGCGCCAGAGAAGGGAAGACAGTGTCTCAGCTTATGGAATATGGCGGGAAGATTTTGAAAAAGGAACAGTGTATGGAAGGGATCCCAGAAATGATCGCAGAAGTGCAAGTTGAAGCCACCTTTCCCGACGGTACGAAATTAGTTACGATTCATCAGCCGATTCGTCAATAAAATAGCAGGCTCATCACCAGTGAGGGGGGACTGAGAACTATGATTCCTGGAGAATATCGCGTTCAGGGTGGTTCTATTGAAATTAATAGCAAAAGACGAACATTGTCGTTGCTTGTCATTAATAAGGGCGATCGTCCCATTCAAGTGGGCTCGCATTTCCACTTCTATGAAGTAAACCGCGCATTAAGCTTTAATAGAGAGCAGGCATTTGGTATGCGATTAAATATTGCTGCTGGTACTGCTGTTCGCTTTGAGCCTGGTGAGGAGAAGCCAGTTGAGCTTGTGGAGCTTGGCGGTGATCGTCTCGTATTTGGGTTAAACAACCTAACAGAAGGCAGTACGGCGATTGACTGGCAAGAGAATCCGAAGCTAGAGCAAGTACTAAAGTCATGGGAGGAGAATAAGCCGTGACGATGATGTCGAGAGAGCAATATGCATCAATTTTTGGGCCAACGACGGGTGATGAGGTAAGGCTGGCAGATACAAATCTATGGGCGCGAATTGAGCATGATTATACGGTATATGGTGATGAGTGTAAATTTGGTGGAGGTAAAGTTATTCGTGATGGGATGGGCCAATCGTCTCGTATTACGCGAGAGCAAGGGGCGCTTGATGTACTAATTACGAATGCAATTGTGCTTGACCATTGGGGCATTGTGAAGGGAGATATTGGCATTCGTGATGGTCGTATCGTCGCGATTGGCAAGGGAGGCAATCCCGATACGATGGATGGTGTTCATCCAGAGCTAGTTGTTGGTGCTTCGACTGAAATTATTGCAGGTGAAGGACGAATTGTAACAGCTGGCGGTATCGATACCCATATTCATTTTATATGTCCGCAGCAAATTGAAACGGCACTTGCATCAGGGGTAACGACGATGATCGGTGGCGGTACTGGTCCAGCGACAGGAACCAATGCAACGACGTGTACGCCAGGCGCTTGGCATATTCATCGTATGCTAGAGTCAGTCGAAGCATTTCCGATGAATATCGGCTTTTTAGGGAAAGGCAACTGTGCGACTGAAGCTCCGCTTGTTGAGCAGATTGCAGCGGGTGCTATCGGACTGAAGCTTCATGAGGATTGGGGGACAACACCTGCGACGATCGACACTTGTTTGACCGTTGCAGATAAGTACGATGTTCAGGTTGCCATTCATACCGATACGCTAAATGAAGCAGGCTTTGTCGAGGATACGATAGCCGCGATTAAAGGGAGAACGATTCATACGTATCATACTGAGGGTGCAGGCGGCGGTCATGCTCCAGATATTATTACTGCTGCGAGCTTTCCGAACATTATCCCTTCCTCTACGAATCCGACTCGCCCATTTACGATTAATACGATTGAAGAACATCTAGATATGCTGATGGTTTGTCATCATTTGGATTCCTCTATTCCTGAGGATGTTGCGTTTGCTGATTCAAGAATTCGTCCTGAGACGATTGCTGCCGAAGATATTTTGCATGATATGGGTGTGTTCAGCATTATTAGCTCTGATTCACAGGCGATGGGCCGTGTTGGAGAGGTGATAACTCGTACATGGCAAACAGCTGACAAGATGAAGGGGCAGCGTGGTGCAGATGCCGACGGCGATAATGAGCGTATTAAGCGATATATTGCGAAGTATACGATTAATCCTGCAATCGCCCATGGCATCTCGCATATTGTCGGCTCGCTTGAGCCTGGTAAATGGGCTGATCTCGTCATCTGGCAGCCAGCGTTTTTCGGAGTAAAGCCCGAAATGATCTTAAAGGGCGGCTTTATCGCCTATGCACAAATGGGCGACCCGAACGCTTCGATTCCGACTCCACAGCCTGTGTTTGGCCGATCGATGTTTGGCTCATTCGGCAAAGCAGTAAGCAAAGGCTCTTATACGTTTCTATCATCTGCTGCTTATGAGCGTGGTGTGCATGTGCAGCTTGGTTTGCAGAAGCAAATTGCTGCAGTGCAAAACACACGCAGTATTGGGAAAAAGGACATGATTCATAATGACGGCACGCCAGAAATAAAGGTTAACCCTGAAACCTATGAAGTTACCGTGGATGGGGAACAAATTACGTGCGAGCCTGCCAAAGAATTGCCGATGGCGCAGCGTTATTATTTATTTTAAGATCCCAAGCAGACTGGTTTTATTGCGAAGTTAGGAGGGATAAGGCGTGACCAACCCAACCAAGCTGTTTGCCTATGTACAAATGCTAGATTCAGCATTTCCAATCGGCAGCTTCTCGCATTCCTTTGGTTTGGAAACCTTCGTACAGCAAGGGAAAATTAACAATTTACAGCAGCTGGAGCAGTATATGAAAGCACAGCTTGAGGCGACGGTTATCCCGCTTGATGTGCTCGTTGTGCGAGGGATTTATCGCGTAATGGAAGAATGGTCGCAGCTGCGTGCACAGCGAGAGCTGTTGTTAGATAAACAGTTATCGCTTGGCATCAGTGAAGCTTCTGTTGTACAGAAGCTTATTAGATTAGATGCGATCTGTCATACGCAGCGGACAGCGAGGGAGAGTAGAGATGGCTTGCATAAAATGGGCAAGCGATTAGTTAAATTAGGAAAGTCACTTTTTCCTAGCGCAAAGCTGACCGAGCTTGAAGTTTTGCTGAAGCGAGAACAGGGCTATGGTACGTATCCAACCGTATTTGCTTGGATCGCTTGGCATATGGGGCTGGATGAGGAGCTTGCGATATCGGGATATTTATATACGAGTATTGGTATGATGGTGAACAGTGCGCTGCGCCTTATGTCGTTAGGGCAAACCGATGGACAATTAATGATTAATTCAACCGTTCAATATGGATTAGAGCTATGGGAAGATATGAAGCGGCATGGATATACTGAGCCATTTAGCTACGGGCTCGTGCAAGAGATTATGGCGATGCAGCATGAGACGTTGTATTCGCGGTTGTTTATGTCTTAATGGTAGTTAACATGAAAAATTAGTTAAAGCTTCCGAAGTAACTTTTTGTTTCGAGGAAGCAACGCAAGCACCAACAAAAAGTTTGGACTATGCTTTCGAAGTATTTTTCATGTACAAGGAAGTTTAGCGAAGCAATTATCATGAAAAATTAGTTAAAGCTTCCGAAGTATTTTTCATGTACAAGGAAGTTTAGCGAAGCAATTATCATGAAAAATTTTAGGAGGATGATGTTATGTGTCAAGGAGCTAATCATTCACATGAGCAATGGGAAACGCCGGTGGTGGCGTTAGATCGCCCGATTCGTATTGGTATTGGAGGTCCAGTTGGGTCAGGTAAAACAGCGCTTGTTGAGAAGCTGTCGAAGGCAATGCGTGATCATTATAGCTTGGGAGTTATTACTAACGATATTTATACAGCAGAGGATGCACGTATATTAATTCGTGAGGATGCATTACCGGAGGAGCGCATCATCGGTGTAGAAACTGGCGGCTGCCCGCATACGGCGATTCGAGAGGATGCTTCTATGAATTTCGAAGCGGTAGAGGAGCTGCAAGAGCGATTCTCCGATCTAGAAATCATTTTCATAGAGAGCGGCGGCGATAATTTGGCAGCTGCATTCAGCCCAGAGCTTGTTGATCGCTTTATTTATATTATTGATGTGGCGCAAGGCGAGAAAATTCCTCGTAAGGGTGGCCCAGGCATTATGCGCTCCGATCTATTAATTATTAATAAGATCGATTTGGCACCACATGTTGGAGCTAGTCTTGAAGTTATGAAGCAGGATACGGAAATGATGCGTGGCGATCGTCCGTATATTATGTCTAATTTGCGTGATGAAATTGGTGTAGAGGAAATCGTACATTGGCTAGAGCATCAGCTCCCAGGTAAGCAGCATCGCATTCAACATCATGAACATGATCTTCACACGCACCAACATACTCACCACTGAGGCGTAGATCATGAATACTTTAACAAGCAGTGCAACATCGGTTTTGCATGCAACCTGCCAGCTCATTGACGGACAATCGGTACTAACGGATCGCTATCACCAAACTCCACTGAAAATTACGAAAACCTTTCGGGAGCAGAGTACTGATGCATTGATGCTTTATATGATGGATGTTTCCCCTGGAATGATGGAAGGCGATCAATATGAGCTGCTTTTTAAGCAGGAAGATAAAACCCATCTTGTGCTTACCAATCAATCATTTACGAAAATTCATCCTGCAACCAAAGCTGGTGCAGGTTTGCAGGCACAGTTTCATATCGGAGCGGGCGCAACTCTTGAATATATGCCTGAACCGACAATTCCTTATAAGGATAGTTTATTCAAGGGGCGCAATCAGTTTTATTTGGAGAAGGATGCTTCACTAATCTTTGTTGAAATTACAACGCCAGGAAGAACGCATCGTGATGAGTTATTTCAATTCTCCAAATTCAGCTCAGCTACAGAAGTGTATATAGAGGGGCAAATGGTTGCCTCCGATTTCTTTAGTTTGATTCCTAAATTGCACCGTCATGCATTAATTGGTGTGCTTGAGCATTATACGCATCAGGCAGTGATGTGGATTTTTTCTCCGAAAGCTAAGGATAATGTGCTGCAAAGCATTCGTCAGGAGCTTAATAAATATGACCAATCCAAGCTGCTTACTGCTGCTAGCTTGGCAAGTCGCGGAGGGATTGTGGTGCGCATGCTTGGAAATTCAGTGTGGGAGCTACAGGAGCTCACGCAACGCATTTGGGATTTATGCCGCGCAGAGCTTTGGCAGATGCCGCAATGTCATTTGAGAAAATAATATAAAGCTATTTCAAGAAAAAATAAAACGCAATGGTGCGGTTATCCGCTCCCATTGCGTATTTTTATTATACAATAATTTTCGACAATCGGCTAGTTTTTCTGATGAATTAGCTATTTTACAAATGCTGTTGCACAGCGCTTTCAGTCTATGAGATGATGACATTAAAATAGAATAGCAGAGTGACATTGGGAGCAATGAGATGCAAAGGGAAGTGAGAGCAAATGAACAAAACGATAGGCATATTAGCGCATGTTGATGCTGGGAAAACAACCTTTTCCGAGCAATTATTATATCATACGAAAAGTATAAAGCAGCTTGGACGAGTAGATCATCAGAATGCTTTTCTAGATCATCATAATATTGAACGTCAGCGTGGCATAACGGTATTTGCCGAACAAGCGATATTTCAATATATGGATAGTACATATTACCTTATCGATACGCCTGGTCATGTCGATTTCTCACCTGAGATGGAAAGATCAATTGCTGTGCTTGATGCAGCGATCATCGTTATTAGTGCCGTTGAAGGGATCGAGGCACATACTGAAACGGTATGGCAATTGCTGGGCAAGCATAACATCCCAACATTCTTCTTTATCAATAAAATCGATCGTACTGGTGCAGATGTCGATACTGTGATGCAACAGCTACGTCGTGAGTTTTCTGCAAATGCGATACTGTTGACAGCAACTGAGCAAGGTCTTGAGCTTAACAGTGAACATATTGAGGCGATCGCCGAGCGCGATGAATTATTGCTTGATTATTATGTGGAACACGGGTATGAGCCTAAGCGTTGGAAGGATACGCTGATGGGATTGATAGCAGATAGAGAGGTTTTTCCTTGCTTTACTGGATCTGCGCTGCAAAACATTGGTGTGGAACCATTTCTCCATGCTTTTCATCAATTAACGGTAAGTCATTATGATATCAATGGACCGTTATCTGGAAGAGTATATAAAATCCGCTATGATCAGTCAGGAACACGTCTAACCTTTATTAAGCTGCTTAGTGGCAAGCTGGCAGTGCGCGATGAATTGAATTACGGAGATAGACAGCAGCTGGAGCAACGGGAAAAAGTAACTCAGCTTCGTCGTTATAATGGTGCTTCGTATGAGATGATCAGTAGTGCTTATGCTGGTGAGCTGATTGCAGTTGCAGGTTTATCAGAAGCTCAGGTTGGTGATGGAATCGGAGAGTTAAAGGAAGCATTTCATTATTCGATGACACCTGCCTTAACGTCAAGCGTTGTTTTTGCTGATGATGTTCATGCGAAGGAGATGTTACCCTATTTCCGAATGCTCGAAGCAGAAGATCCTTCATTAAATGTTGTATGGTCAGAAAAGCATAGTCAAATTCAACTGCATGTGATGGGCAAAATTCAGCTAGAGGTGCTAGAACAGATCGTCCAGGAGCGATATGGATTACAGGTAACATTTGCCCCGCCATCCATTCTCTATAAGGAAAGTATTGCTGCTCCAATCATTGGCTATGGGCATTTCGAGCCATTGCGACATTATGCGGAGGTGCATCTAAAGCTAGAGCCAGCTCCACGAGGTGCAGGTGTAAGCTTTGCTTCTCAATGTCATGTTGACGAGCTTGCTGCTGCATCGCAACGATTAATTGGTCAGCATGTGCTAGAGCGGGAGCATCATGGACTGCTGACAGGATCACCGTTAACTGATGTCCATATTACACTGCTTCGCGGAAGGGAGCATAATAAGCATACACATGGCGGGGACTTTCGTGAAGCGACGCTGCGTGCATTGCGTCAAGGCTTAGAGAAAGCTGACAATATACTGCTTGAACCATATTATGAGTTTAAAATTGTTGTACAAACTGAGCAGATCGGACGAGTGATGTCGGATATTCAGCGGGCTTGTGGAGAGCTAGATCCGCTTATCACTGAGGGCGATAAAGGAATTCTCACAGGGAAAGTACCGGTCGCTACCTTTTTAGATTATGGGGCAGAGCTCGCCTCATTTACACAAGGAAAGGGAAGAATGAAGCTTAGCTTCGGTGGTTATGCGCCATGTCATAATAGTAGCGAAGTTATTGAAATGATCAATTATGACAAGGATGCTGACGCTGAGTATACGTCAGCTTCGATTTTCTGTGCCAAGGGTGCAGGCTATTCCGTCCCTTGGGATGAAGCAGAGGGGCTAATGCATATTAAGGACTAAAATGCACTAGGAAAAGAAAACAGCAATAATAATAGGAATAAACGTCGACCAATTGTGAAAGCATGTAACTATGTTTAACTTAATTGGAAGGTGGCAGTGAAGTGAGAGAGGAAATTATCGCTGAGTTACATGTTCAGCCGGATATCGATGTGAAGGCAGAAATAGAGCGACGGGTTAACTTTTTAGTGGAGTATAGCACGAAAACCAATACGAACGGTTTTGTTCTTGGCATTAGTGGTGGTGCTGATTCTACATTAGCCGGCAAGCTTGCACAGATGGCCGTTAATATAATGAACGACAAAGGTGGGCAAAAGCAATTTATTGCGCTTCGTCTGCCTTACCACGAGCAGCTTGATGAGCACGATGCGCAGAATGCACTTCAGTTTATTGCTCCAAGTAAAACAATAACCTTCAATATCGCGTCAGGAGTAGATGCATTAACGGAAAGCTATGAGCTGGCGACAGGTAAGCCGATATCTGATTTTCATAAGGGCAATATTAAGGCAAGAGTGCGAATGCTTACGCAATATGCGATTGCTGGTGAAGAAAATATGCTGGTAATCGGAACGGATCATGCTGCAGAGTCAGTAACAGGATTTTTCACCAAGTTCGGAGACGGTGCAGCGGATATTCTGCCGCTTAGTGGATTAATAAAGTCGCAGGTGCGTATGTTGTTGCATGAATTAGGAGCAGATAAGCCCCTCAGTGAGAAGCCACCTACTGCAGATTTATTGGATCAAAAGCCGCAGCAACTGGATGAGACTGAGCTGGGCCTAAGCTATGAAATCATCGACAAGTTTTTAAGTGGTCAACACATTCCAAGCAGTGATGAAGAGAAGCTTGTTGCGAGATATAAGGCGACAACGCATAAGCGTAAGTTACCTGTGACCATATACGATCATTGGTGGCGATAACAGCGGAATCATTTCCAAGGAAATAAGGTAGTATTGTAAGTAGGTGATGGATTTTATTGACAGTTTAATATACGGAATGATATAAATGCTTAATATATAGAAAATCTGTAAATTAAATGTGTCAAGCGGGGAGTGGTCCTTATTCACTTACTAACGAAAACTGATCAGGACGAGCCATTTTTGCTTCAGCTTTATTGCAATATTCGTGCAGATGAGTTTAGCAGCTGGCCGATGCCAGAGGAACAGAAGAGCTTTCTAATGCAAATGCAATATAATATGCAAAAGCAGCAGTACGATCAGCAGCTGAGTTATCGGAGATATGATGTCATCTGGCATGATGAGCAACGAATTGGTAGATTCATCGTAGATCGACAAGAGGATGGATGGAGAATCATTGATATTTCTATACTACCGTCTATGCAAAATCAAGGCATAGGCAGTAGGCTAATTACAGACCTGCAAAACGAGGCGAAGCTGCAGAATAAGAAAGTCGCTCTTTCCGTATTGTTAACCAACCCTGCAAAGTCTTTATATGAACGACTTGGTTTCAAAGAATATCGCAGGGATGAAGTGTACATGGGAATGGAATATACTCCTTCTCCAGATTAATCAAATAATTTAACAGCATTTACAAATAATATATTTAGCATTATGAATATATTACATTAACTAGTGAATATGTTCGTTTTAGTTAGAATACTTCCACATTTTGTTCAAAGTTTAATTGAAAAAAGTGTGTAAGGATAGGATATGATAGTAATTGTGTGAATTACCCCCCCTTGGTAATTGATATAGAGAGAGAAGCTGCGTGCAGTGATGAATGTTCATCCCGTTTCGCAGCTTCTTTAGTTTAACGTATGGGTGGTGCGTTATGATTTATTTGAAAAGCTTTAAACTATCTTCAATCATCGACTCTAATCCAAATGCGTATCCGGATTCTGTATTTAGTCATATCGCAGGCGAAGTATTCGTTATGGATCGAATCACAATATGCTATGGCAGCAACGGCTCAGGAAAATCAAGCCTGCTTAATATTATCGCTAATAAGCTACAGTTAAAGGGGAGCGAACGGTTATCGAGCTATGGAGAAAATATGTATGCACTGAACTTTATCCATTATTGTAGCTATGAGCTAGGCGAAGATGAACGAGAGCGAAAGCTTCAATCGTTACCTACTGATAGTCAATATTTAAAATCAGAGGATATCTTATATGAGATAAAGAAAATTCAACAGAAGCAGGTACTTCGCGAGAGCTTACTGTATCAACAAGCGAAAAGGGCTGATAGTCAAGACGTGTTAGAGCAGTATTCAAGCTCGTTAAAGCTGCGCAAGCAGATGGAGGTTATCTCTTTCTCCCAAGAAAAGTATTCGAATGGTGAAACCTCTATGCAGCTCTTTGATCAATATTTGCAGCCGAATCAGCTGTATTTACTTGATGAGCCTGAAACTTCTCTTTCACCAGCTAATCAAATAAAGCTAGCAGAGCAAATTAACGAGCTAGCAAAATATTTTGATTGTCAATTTATTATTGCTACGCATTCACCGTTTATGCTCGCCACTTTACAAGCGAAAATATATAATCTCGATGCTTCACCATTAAAAATATCCCAGTGGTATGAGCTCGACAACATACGTTATTATTATTCGTTCTTTGAGAAGCATAAGCATGTATTCCAGTAATAAGAGATGTAACGAGAAAAAGGTACAACCACGGATGCTAGAAGTCCGAGGTTGTACCTTTTTCTAAATAAACGTTCATCAAGAATGAACATAAGTGGCGGTAACAATACCTTATATTTTATCTCTCAACATAAATATTATATAACATATGCAAGTATTGGTACAAGAGTATTTGCATAATTTTGGTTAGTTTTCGTCTTTACTAGTAACTGTAGCGCTTTTTAAGCTGCTGTGCCAAGAGCGTTATCTCGCTATCTTCTGGCAGTATTAGCTTATTAGCTGAATTAGGCGCGCTTGTCTGTTGATGATGCTCTTGATGAGCCTGAAGCGTCTGTATTATTGCCTTAGTAAAGCTAGTATGTGCAGGTTTCTCTAGTGAGGTGAGCTCAGCTAAGCTAGCTGTACTTTCATCTGTAACTGTAGGATGCTTAGCCTGCGGATCACCATTACCTGCAATTTCATAAAAGCGTCGCACAAGACTGGTTCTTTCTTTCCCAAAACCGGAAGCGATCACAAATGCCTGTACACAATAGGCGCGTAACAATCTACGCTGTGCAATTCCACAAAACTTAAGCCCATTGATACTCAGATCGTAATCCCCAGGACAGTACGCACCTGAAACTTCTCCTTTTTGCACCTCAGCACCAGTAGTCGCGAGAGAGGCTGCGATTAGCTGAAACATTTTCTCAAAATCATTTCGATAAGCACCATGTTCACGATCTTCATTAGGAAAAATAAGCGAAATATTGACGACGCCCTCATCAAGAGGTACCGCAGCTCCACCTGAATTGCGAACAATCGGCATATAATGATTGTCCTGCAGCCAATCCATAGCTTGTTTGGCATTAGGCAGACGAGCATCCTGTTGACCTAGTATAAAGGCATTAGGATGGCGCCATATTCTGCATATTGTGATATTGTACTGTGCAGCTTGTTTGCAAAGCAGCTCATCTTTGGCGAATGACATCATCGGATCATAGCTATGTAACTCATGACTTTCATCTAAAATAACGATATTTTCTGCCCATGTGGCAATAGCACTATTCATTCAAGCATTACCCCTTTATGTTCCTACCTTGTAGTATAGCACAGCCCTGCTGAGGGGCTATATTGATATTTTCAAATAGTTGCAAAGTGTGCTCATATTTTTGCAAGAAACGTCCAAACTATGGATAGCTTGGTCATGAAAGGGTGAATGACATGAACAATGGAAAGAGCGGAAATGAACCAAACAATAAATTGCATAAAGATAATGGGCTGAGCGGAAGCGGGCAAGGTGGGAAAGGACAGATTGGCAGTGGGCTGAGCGGAAGCGGGCAAGGTGGGAAAGGACAGATTGGCAGTGGAATGAGCGGAAGCGGGCAAGGTGGGAATGGACAGAATGGCAGTGGAATGAGAGGAAACGGGCAAAGCGGGAATGGGCAGAATGGCAGTGGATACGGAAGCAGCCAATTGAGCAGAAGCGGGCAAAGCGGGAATAATCAGAACGGTAGCGGAGATGGCGGAAGTGTTCAAGGCAGTAAAAGCGCTCAGCCTAGCAGTGATCAGTCCTTAGAGCAGAAGCAACAAGATGATGGAAAGCAGCAACAGCAAGGAGGTAAGGAGCAGCAACAGCAAGGTGCTAAGAAGCAGCAAGGGGCACAGGGAACGGATCAGAACTCTCATCATTCCGACTATGAGCAAAATGCTGAAGTAGCTATTAAAGAAATACCTTACGTTAGCTCCACTGAAGTAGCCCCACGTCTAGATTGGATGCGGAAACAATTTGATCGTTGCTCGGATATCGTTTTTCATAATATGAGCTTGCATGCAGGCATTGGTAATAAAGATTATGAAGCGATGCTGATTTACACGAATGGGATGTTTGATATAGACCAAGCAGAGCATTATGTGCTTCAGCCGCTATTACAGCGTACCTTTTATTCAAGACAAGAGTTAAGCCAGTACCTATATACGCTCAATCGCTTACCAATTACAGAGGTACGTTGGGTAAAGGAAGGGGCAGAAGCAAGAAAAGGTATACTCCAAGGTCACGGAATCGTATTTTTTGAAGGTGATGAGCGATTTTTAATACTTCCATTCAGTAAATTTGAGAAGCGTGGAATCGAGGAAGCACCTAACGAAACTGTTATTCGTGGTCCGCGCGAAGCTTTTGTTGAAGATTTACAAACGAATTTAAGCTTAGTTAGAAGAAGAATTAAAAGTCATCATCTTAAAATGGAGCAGTTTGAGCTAGGGACATATACATCGACTCGAGTAATCGTATCGTATTTGGAAGGGGTATGTAAGCCTTCTTTAATTGATGAGGTTAAAAGGAGAATTCATTATATACAAAGTGACGGTGTATTGGCTGCTACACAAATTGAAGAGGATTTAGCGGACAATCCAACCAGCCTCTTCACACAGATGCAGCATACGGAACGTCCAGATGTTGTAAGTGCAGCTCTCCTTGAAGGACGAATTGCCATAATGATGGACAATTCTCCGGATGCGATGCTTGCCCCAGCAACATTATTTATGAAAATGCAGTCGCTAGAGGATTATAATCAGAACTTTATCGCGACAAGCTTTATCCGGATTATTCGTTTTCTGTTTATGTTAATATCCTTAATGCTTCCTTCATTCTATATTGCAGTGACGACTTTTCATGCAGAGATATTACCGTTCAACTTGCTTATCTCTGTCGCTTCCGCTCGGGAAATCGTTCCGTTTCCTGCGCTACTTGAAGCATTTATTATGGAGATTTCATTTGAAGCATTGCGTGAGGCGTCGGTACGCATACCGAAATATATTGGACAAACCGTATCAATTATCGGAGCCCTGATAATTGGTACGGCAGCGGTAGAAGCGGGGATTGTATCGTCTGCGATGGTTATTATTGTATCAGTTACAGGAGTAGCTTCATTTATTATTCCTGGATTTGATCTGAGCTTATCGCTACGACTGCTGCGCTTTCCGCTAATGCTGCTTGCTGGTTTTCTTGGGATTTTCGGTATTGCTTGCGGTGTAATCCTTATCTATACGCATTTACTCAATTTGAAATCTATGGGTGTGCCCTTTCTATCGCCTTGGACGCCTAGCAGCTTTCGTTCGATGGAGGATATATTCATTCGTTCACCTTGGTGGAAGTTGAAAAACACGCCTACCTTCGCGTTAAGTGGTAAGCAAGAGCAGGAGCAGCATAGTGACAACAGAGGCTGGGCGAAGCAAGAGGAGGAACAAACTTGAGAAAAGTGAGATTATTATTGCTCGCTATCCTTTTTTCGTTTTTACTGACAGGCTGTTGGTCGTCTGAGGAGCTGAACGATGTTGCGTTTGTCAGTCTTATTATTGTTGATAAAACGGATGACGGGGTTGAAGTCACATTAGGTATACCGTTAACGAACAATTTGGCTGTCGGTGATGCAGCTGGAGGACAATCAGGAAATCAAAAGTTTGGTTATTTCAGCCGTACTGCTGAGACAATTGAAGATGCGCTGCAGAAGATACAAGGGGACTTGTCGCGTAAAGCTAACTTTGGACAAAATCGTAACATCATCGTAGGTAGAGCGTACGCTGAGGAAGGGATAATGCCACTTATTGAGTATTCAGCGAACAACCCGTACATGCGACTTAATACGAATCTGTTTATGGTGGATGGCTATGCGAAGGATGAGGTTTCGAAGGCGACGGTAGTGTCCGAACGTTTTATCGTGACGATTCTTAATAAATACGTTGAGCAATGGACTTCCTTGCAAACAACCGTTCGTGATTTTCTAATTTCTAAAACAAGTGGGGGAGATGCGGTTATTCCAATTATAAAGTTCTCCCAAATTTCTGAAGGGGCAATGGTTGGTACTGCATCCACTGTCGGAACTGGTGGTTCAGCTATCTTTCGTGAAGGGAAGCTAGTAGAGCCAATACTTACACCTGAGCAAACCACAGCTGCTAAAAGTATACGTAACCAGTTAAGACAGTATTATTTTAGTACTCTATCGCCAGTCGATGAAAAGCCTGTTGGATTTTATAGTACGATCGTCGATGTGAAAACGAGCATTACAAAAAAAGACAATAAGTACACAATGATTGTGAAGTCAGTTTCGGAGGTAGTGATTCTCGCCAATAACTCGGAGATTGACTTTTCAAGATACGATCACTCTAGAAAGATGGAGCAGCGAATAGAAGAGTACATCGATAAGCTAACTTCTGACACGATGAAGGTCATCCAGCAAACTGGCGCGGATGTGTTTCACTTCGACCGATATTTTTGTATCAAATATCCGAGGGAGTGGAAGAAGGTTGAAGGAGATTGGAGAGAGTTTTATCGTGATCAGCTTGAGGTAGATATCCAAAGTGTTGTTAATTTGCGTCGTAAAGGCTCAACTGTGAGATCGTTTAATAAGCACTTCAGTAATTATGAAAAGGAGAGCGGTAGTGAACAATGAACACTATTCATATTACACAAAAGCAACTGCTTAAGTTTTTCGTGCTCAATTTTGTAGCTACCTCTGTAGCTTTCCTTACTGGACGATTGCTGCAAATTAGTGGTCTTAATGCCCCTTATGGGATTCTCATTGGCTGCATTATAGCTTTCATGATAGTGCTTATAAATATAAAGTTTGCTCAACGTAGGCCAGACGAGCATTTTGCAGCTTATGGCGCTGACATTATTTCACGTTGGATCCATTACCCATTAATGATGTTTGTTATCCTTTTTAACATATGGATAATCGTTGTTGATTTGTGGAAGATACAAGATTTTCTGCTACAGTTTTATTTGCTGGACACACCGCCGTTTATTGTAATTATGCTGTGTGGCCTTTGTATTGCTTACACAGCTCGATTTGGTGTGAAATCTGTGTTCAGAGCGGCAGAAGGATTATTTTATATTAGCTTGATGTCGTTTGTGATCATCCCATTTCTTGTTCAATCGAATGTGGAATGGTTTATGATCGAAGGCTTTGTTAACCATTTTAATTTCAAAAGTGCATGGGATAGTGGTTATTACATCGGCTCGATTTTCGGGGAAATGGCGTTACTCATTTATATCTATCCGTATTTGAGTAAGCCAGAGCGTACTAAAAAAACGATACTTTATGTTAATGGGCTAATCTCATTACTCGTCGTCGTTCATCTGATCGTCATTGTTTTAGTCATTGGACCAGATCTTGCAGCTAATTTAAACTTCCCAGAGCTAGAGATGATTCGACTTATTCGTAGTGGCTCGTATCTAGAGACATTAGATCCGATCATTATCACGCTCTGGCTCATTACGATCTTTATTAAAATGAGTTTTATGCTACTAGTAGCTAGCCAGATTCTATCTAAAATATTCAAGTTGAAGCATGAGGAATCGATTATTTATCCACTTGCGACGTTTGTTGGTGTAGCCGCGATATTACTAGCAAAAGCACCACTTCAGCATACGTTGTTTAATAATAAACTGGTTATCGCCTGTTTCTATTCCTTAGAGTGTCTTCCGTTGCTATATTTCATTATTGATGTTATTCGAGGCAATGGAAAGAGGAAACCGACGGAAAAGAAAAAGGATAACGAAACGGAGATGGAGACGGAGGTAGCTCAATGATTCTAATCGCATTAATTTTTGCGGTAATCATTTATGCAGAAGTGCGTTATCTCAAAAAGAAAAAGGAAAAGCTAACGCCGTACATTGTTATATACAGCGTATTGTTTGTGGCATCTGAGCTGATGTTTCTGTATCGAAGTCAGATGTATTAAACTAAGAAGACCGTCCATTCTTTTGGTGCAAGGCATAGCACCGAAAGAGTGGACGGTTGAATATTGTTATGGCGTATGTATTATCTCAATACCATTTTATTGATCGGTAGTGGAAGTGTACTAATATATCTAAATTATAGGAAGAGATCGATATTATTTTAGCTATTACCCATGAAAGATATCATTTTCATCTTAGAGAAATGATGTTATTGGTACAGGACAATAAAAAACAAGTTAGGAAATCCTAACTTGTTTTAGTAAAGAACTTATTTACTTCCTGTTGCATCCTCAGCTTCAAGCTTAGCAACGGCTTCCTTACTTACATCAACACGTTTGATGAATAAGGATAGAATCAACGCAGCCACTGTAGTGATGGAAGCAATTAGAAATGCGAACTGGATCCCATCAAGTAGACCTAATTGTTGAATTTGTGCTTTTTCAAGATCAGTAATACTTGTAAGATCAACTTTACTCATTTGCTCAGCGATGCTGCTCTTTGCATGAGAGTTCATCAAGGAAACGAATATCGCTGTACCAATCGCACCAGCCACTTGGTTAAGCGTATTGTTTACGGCTGTACCATGCGGGTTAAGGCGAGTTGGTAGCTGGTTAAGACCATTGGTCATAATCGGCATCATAATCATTGAAATACCAAGCATACGTACACAATATAGTGTAATAATGAATGCGTAGGTGGTATCAACATCAAACATCGTCATCATATACGTTGTAACTGCAGTAATGATGAAACCAATAACCGCTAATGTTCTTGGTCCGAATTTATCAAACAGCTTACCAGTAATCGGTGACATAATCCCCATAACAAGTGCACCAGGCAGCATCATTAATCCAGAATCAAATGCCGATATGCCACGAACATTTTGAACATAAGCTGGAGTTAGGATCATACCCGAGAATAGTGCTGCAGAGTTAACGATCGAAATGACTGAACTCAATGCAAACATCGGATACTTGTAGACAGACAGATTCAATAATGGCTTATCGGATTTGAATTGTCGCAATGTAAAAAAGACTAATAGAACGACACCGACAATGATTGTAGTGATGACGATGGAATCATTCCATCCCTTCGTACTTGCTTCACTAAATCCATACAATACAGAGCCGAAGCCCAGAGTAGACAATATAACGGAAAGATAATCTAATGATGTAGGTGATGTTGGCATCACATTTTTTAGTTTAAAGAAACCAAGAACTACGCTAAGAATGGCGAATGGCAGAATGATTTCGAACAATAGACGCCAATCATGATACTGTACGATATATCCTGACAATGTTGGTCCTAGTGCAGGAGCTGTAATCATAACAAGTCCGAATAAGCCCATTGCTGTACCACGTTTTTCACGCGGGAAGCTAACTAGCATAATATTCATCAATAATGGAGACATAACGGAAGAGCCTGCTGCTTGAATCATACGACCTGCAAGCAAAGTTCCAAAATTTGGTGCGATTGCTGCGACTGCAGTACCGATTGTGAAAATAGTCATAGCACTTAAAAAGAGTTGACGGTTCGTAAACTTCATTAATAAAAATGCAGAAACAGGAATAAGTACACCACTGACAAGCATATAGCCGGTAGATAGCCATTGGATCGTACCATAGCTCTCAATTCCTAGATCCACCATTATGGTTGGCAGCGCAACGTTCATTAATGAATTGTTTAAGAACGAAACAAATGCGCCAAAAAATAAAATGGCAATCATTAAGTAAGGCGGTTTCTTTAATTGTTGTAAAGTTTCGCTCATGTATTTAGACGCTCCTATCTATATTTATAATTTTGAGTCACTTGATGATTTTATATCATGAGTTCATTTTTTTCAAGTTTTTTATACTCTAAGTCCAAAAAGTCTTGAAAACATCCTATAAGCATGGTTATACTAATGACAACAAAGTTGTAAGGAGACGCTCAATGAATAAGCGTAAAAAGATTGTTGTTGATCATGCAAAGGCACTATTTTCAGAAAAGGGAATCCAGCAAACGTCGATTCAAGATATTATCGAGCGTTCTGGCATTTCGAAAGGAACGTTTTATAACTACTTTCAGTCTAAAAATGAATGTGTTGCTGCTATATTAGAACAGGCTTATCATGAAACAACAATCAATCGTCAAGAGCTATTATTAAAAAATAATGCGAAGGACTTGCACATACTTGTCCAGCAAATATGTATGTTCACCCGTACGCACGAGCAACTGGGGATTGCCGGTTTATTTGAAGAAATTATGCATTCTGGAGATAAAGAATTAAAAAAGGTTGTCATGAATTATCGTCTCCAAGAAATTGAATGGCTTGCAAACCGATTTGTCGAGGTCTTTGGTGGTGAACTACGACCGTACGCATTGGAAGCAGCAATCATATATTTTGGCGCGCAGCAGCATTTATCGTTTGCAGCGAGAATTACGAATCATCGAAGTGTGACGCCTGAACAGATTGTAAACTCATTATTCCACTACATGCGCTTAATTATTAACAGCTTAATTCATGAGAATACGGCTGTACTTGATCCGGAAAAAATTATCTTTTTGAAATCATCCCTTGAGCCGGAGCAGATAAGTCGTGCAGAGGTGATTGAACAGCTTGATGATCTCATCGAAAATAAAAAGCTGACACAGGCACAGCTGGAGCTTTCAGAAGGGTTAAAGCAGGAGCTTGTGCAGGAGAAGCTTCGACTTCATATTATCAATGCGTTGTTGTCATCTTTTCTTGAGGCGTTTCGTGGGACAAGATTGTATGAGCAGGCGAAAGAGGTAATGGGAACTACACTTCTTTATATGAAACAACAGCCATAACTGTTCGGTTGAGCGATAAAGCAAAAAAAGGTGTAGGTGCAGCATTGCTTGGAGGTGGTCCAAGTGTGCTGCATCCTACACCTTTATTTATGTTCTATTCCTTCACACGATACCAGTATTGATAAGCTAATTGATAGCCGAGTTTAAAGTATACAGACTTGGCAGGCTCATTGCATTCTAATACCGCAAGATAACTTAAACTGGCACCATGCTGCTTGCATTGCTGTAGTAAAGAGTGGAGTAAATAACTGCACAGTCCTAGGTTACGATAGGCACCCGCAGTAATCACATCGTAGATGCCAACCGTATCACCATCGACAATCGCCATTGCTAGTGCAACCACTTCTTCATTAATGGTACATCTTGCAAGGATCACCCCTCCTGGCATAGCAGCGATCATATCGATCATCGTTGGAATATTAGTGACATGAACACCGCTTAATTGACAGTATTGCTCCAGCCAGCGCAATGAGATATGCTCGTCAAATGTAATGGATACATCTTGCTTGAGAGCACCTTTTACAGTAGGAGCCTGAGCAGCTAGCTCATATAATGGGAGCGTAAGCATCAGTGTAGGATCAATGCGAGTATAGTCTAATTGCTCCAGCAGCTCATCCAGCTGAGGTTCAGAAAATGGTGTGATTTTAAAAATAGTTGGTTGCTTTATTGCGCTATATTTATATTCGCAGCTTGCGATATTGGAGAACATACTTTGTGAAGATCTGTTAGCTATATAATTTAGAGTACTGACACAGTTCGCGCGCTTTGTGTAGCCGTTCGCCATTCTTAGCTTCCAACCGTCCATATATTCACTTTCCAAAGCGGGCCAATGCTGTAGCGACAGCTCCTCTATTTGTCTTAATTCCAATGACATCTCACCAACCTCCTATCAATACGAATAATAATACATCATATTGTATAAATATTCAATAGACTGCATACCTATTCATTAATTTGGAAATAAAAAAGGAATCGTAGCAAGTCAGAGCATCCGACTATCTAACGATCCCTTTGTGAAGGTATTTTATGTGCAGTGTCATGCGTTGTCATTCACAATATATTGAAAGCTTAATTCTTCGACTTCCTCAGCGGCTTCCTCTAAAAGCGAAATAATGGCGTTGTAGCTGAAACTCATTGCTTGGGAATTTTGCTCGTCAGCTTGCTTTCCCTCTTGCTCGCTAAGCTCGTCATTAACCCACACGATGGATAATGGCAATGCCAGCTCTCCAGTTAGGCAGTCCCATAGTGCATCAAGATTATGCCCGTAATGCTCTGGCAATGCCAGCTTATCCGCTAGCCAATGATGTACAGAAGGATAGCTTAATATTTCGGATTGAATAAGTGTGATCGTAGACTTAGGCTGCATCATTCTGGCATCCCCTCCGTAATATCGATAAAGCTATTATAATGATCGGTTGTCATATAGATTAAACCGTCGTTCGAGAATACGATGCGATCTCCGTTACGTCTTCCACCGTTATAATTAATGTCTGCTTCATACCATTTGCGGCCATCTGCTTTCGGCAGTAATCCTTCTCGGTTACCAAACGTATCTCCACCAATGCTTTTACCTGGTGCCACTTCATGTAAATTTCCTTGTGAGGCTACCCAGCCTAATGCCTCGGCTTCCTTTTTCTTAATAAAATTATCGGGAAGCGCACCATACTGACGTATATAAGCTGAAACCTCTACAAATGAGGTTAAATTAGAATCACTTGTTAAATCCTCTTCAAGCTCGGTGTCGATAGTAGCCTGATTACTAGTGTCACTTGTATCAACGCTATTGCTATTGATGCTGTTGAGATCGAGCTGTAAATTGCTGCATCCTCCAAGTAGTCCTCCAATTAATAATAGGAAGCAGATGAAGGCAACCCCAACAATCCGCTGCAGCCTTACATTAAATAAAGATAAAAATTTATGCATGTTTCCACTCCTGTACAACCTTTTTATTTAAGTATACGTTAAATTTCAGAGAGGGGCAAAGTTTCACAATTAATATTTGTATAAGTGGATTTTCATTTATGTGAAAGCATTGTATGATGTGGAGAGAAACGGTAAATTAGCTAAAGATCGTAATAGAGTAATTACAGCAGTATGAAGGAGCTAGTCAGCATGAATTGGAGCATTAAGCATTTTAATGAATTAAGTGGCTTAGAAGTATATGAGATTATAAAGCTGCGTACTGATGTGTTCGTTGTTGAACAGCAGAGCATCTATAGCGATTGCGATAATAAGGATCTGGATGCGTTTCATTTGCAGCTTCGAGATGAGCAAGGCAGATTATTAGGTTATTTGCGTATGCTGAACCAAGGCGTCAGCTACTCTTGCTATTCAATCGGCAGAGTGATTATTTCACCCCAGCTACGAGGAACTGGCTACGGTGTTCAATTAGTGTCGCGCGGTATTCAATTTATAAAGGAGCATTGGGAAGGTAAGCAAATTACAATTTCTGCGCAGCAGCATCTTGTAGCATTCTATGGGCAAGTCGGCTTTAAACAAGAATCGGAGCCTTATATTGAAGATGGCATTCCCCATGTCAAAATGTCCGTTTACCTATAATTGATAGGCAGCTTAGAAAAGGAGTGCTGTGGATGTCGCTAGCGACTAGATTTCGTACAAAACATCGAGAGAAATCTCCGTACCGTCAAGGCATGCAGATGGCGGTTGTTGAAGGGATATGGGCAATGCTTTTGCTCACGATGCTTTCAGGGCCGTTTCTAACGGCATATTTGCTATACCTAGGTGCAAACTCTGCCCAGATCGGGCTTGTGCTAGCGATCCCTGCGCTTGCCAATCTGCTACAGGTGCTAGCAGCGATGCTAATGCAGAAAATTAAACATCGTAAACGAGCTTTCGTCGCATTTGCTACTACTCATCGGTTAGTCGGATTGTCTACGGGGTTAATTCCCTTTATCTTTCCTAAGGAATTATGGCTTGCTTCATTTATTATTATTTTCTTTTTATATAGTGCAGTTAATGCATTTGCCGGTGTAATCTGGACCTCGATTATTTCCGATATGGTGCCAGCTCAGGTTCGCGGTAAATATTTTGGGATTCGTAATGTCATTACAAGCGCAGCGAATAGTGCGGGTCTTTATTTGACTGGTGTAATACTAGAACGGTTTCAAGGAGCTGCGGGCTTTAATATTATGTTTATCGTCGCAGCAGTAACGGTCGTGATGAACATTATCTATTTTACTAGGTATCCGAATCCGCCTTTTGAGAAAAGTGAGGGAATGAAGCTGGGAGCATTTGTGCTCCAGCCGTTTCGCGATACTAGCTTTCGTAATGGACTAATTTTTCTAACAGCATGGACATTGATTATGACGATGACGCATCCATTTTTCTCGTATGTCATGCTGGATGTATTGTATGTTCCTTATCAGACGGTTGCTAATCTGGTCATATTGCAGACGGTTTCGTCGATGGCGGGCTTCTACGTATGTGGGCTTTTATCTCGTAAATGGAGCGAAAGGGCGTTGTTAATCGGCTCACTGCCTTTTATCGCAGCAGCATCCTTATTATGGACGGCATTAAACATTATGCCGCAGCTGCTCGTACTTGTGCTTGTGTTTATCTTCTTAGGCTTCGGGCTTGGCGCGTACAATCAACAGATCTTTATCTTTATGATCGGTTCCTCCACGAAAGCAGAGCGACCGATTTATATCGCAGTTTTTTCAGCGATAACAGGCATCGCTGGCTTTATTGGTCCGACCATAGGTGGCGTTATTTTCGAACAGCTAAAAGCATTTCCGTTATGGCTACAGGAATATGGCTGGTTTTTATTATTAGGCGTCATTTTAATGCTGTTAGCATTTGTTGTTGCTCCTATTATTTTTCGTACGTCCAAAAATAGGATATAATATAGGCAGACAACTATATTAAATGAATAGGTAGGTAATAGAAGATGAAACAAGCAATTCATACAGATCAAGCTCCTCAAGCAATTGGACCATATTCTCAGGCGGTAAAGGCAGGTAATTTGCTATTTACATCCGGTCAGCTAGGACTTGATCCTGCTACAGGTCAGTTTCCAGAGGGCGTTGCTGAGCAAGCGAAGCAATCCTTGCAAAATGTGAAAGCAATTGTAGAAGCTGCTGGTGCAACGATGGGAGACATCATTAAAACGACAGTGTTCCTGAAAGATATGAATGACTTTGCTACCGTGAATGAAGTGTACGCAAGCTTTTTTGAACTGCCATATCCTGCACGCAGCGCAGTTGAGGTTGCAAGACTGCCCAAGGATGCGCTTGTTGAGATTGAAGTTATCGTACAGCTAGGTTAATTCGATAAAAATTTGTAGGTAATGTAATAAGATACATAGAAAGCTCCGTTAATGAAACGGTAGTAATACAAAAAGAGCAAGGCGTCCAATGATCAGACTGTGCTGATTACTTGGACGCCTTGCTGCTTATTGATGGAGCTTATTTAAATAGTTTCTTGTCAAAGAACAAAATAACAACAAAAAGAATAATCGCTAAAAGCAAGATGGACGCACTAGAAATAAAGGAGATCAATGTGAATGTATTGTCTAGCTTGTAATGAAAGAGCATGCTGATCGGCATTAGCCCTCCGCCAAGCAGACTTGTCCAAGCATGGACCTTAGCTGTTTTCAACATTCCAATTTCCTTAAACACATAATAGAACAATCCATAAGCGAACAGTGTTAACCAGCCTACAACTAGAATATGTGCGTGAGACGGAACCATTGTATAATCCTCTCTGCCTGCTAAGTCAGAGCCAATCATCGCTCCAATTAGGGCGTAGATCGCAGCTACGCGCATTAACCATTTACTATAGTTTTTCATATAAACTCTCCTTATGCTTATTAAATATAATGGTGACAGAGGTTCCCTTGCCTGATTCGCTGCTCAGCTTAATCGTGCCTCCGTGCAGCTCAACAATCTGTTTGACAATGGTCAACCCAAGTCCTGTTCCTTCCTTGCTGCGAGACGGCTCCGCCCGATAGAAGCGATCAAATACATGTGGAAGCTCATCTTCGGTCATGCCGATCCCAGTATCATTAAATTGAATGGTTACATTGGAAGATGAGTTTGTAAGCTCGATCGAAATGCTGCCGTTAGGCTTATTGTATTTCAGCGCATTCGTAAACAAATTGTCCCAGACGGTGTCCAGCAAAGCCTTATCGCCATAAAAGACAACGGGCTGCAGCTTATAGTACAGCTCAATCCCTTGCTCTTCAATTCGCCATAAATACTTTTGCGATAAGCTTTTTAGCTGCTGATCCAGCGAATAATGCTCTCGTCTCAAGCTGCGAGTAGCTTGATCTAATGAGGTTAATAGCAGCAGCTGCTTTGTAAGCGTCGATAGCCGCCTTGCTTCTGCTTGAATAATTGACGTATACGCAATTCTTTCTTCCTCAGTTGGCGTCTGAGCATTTAGCAAATCCGCATAGCCTTGAATATTGAGCAGCGGAGACTGAAAATCATGCGATACATTGCTAATAAATTCCTTGCGAGACAGATCATTCTCTTGCAGCTTCCTCGTCATCTCATTAAAGCTTTCAGCTAGCTGACCGAGCTCGTCCTTGCGATCAATTTGCAGCAGATGATCATAATTTTCCTGAGAAATTTGCTTTGTCGCTTCTGTTAGCTCAGTTATCGGTCGGATCAGTCGTTTCGTGACAATGAGCATAGCGATCAAGCTTATGACAGCCATCGATATGATCATGCCAGCAAAAATAATGTGCACCTCTGTAACTAACAAATCGATGTTAGGCCGTAAAAATAGTCCATACCGCTTTCCTTCATATTGAAACGGCAAACCAACCGTATTCTCCAGCTCGTTAGCAAACATCCCCTTCATGAAAATCCAGCTTTTATACTCTCTCATCCCATGATATACTTTGCCGTCAAATACGTTCTGCTTAACATCGTCAGCAAGATCCTTATTGGCAAAGTCGCTACCGAAAAATTGAGAGTACCCGTATTCATTAGCCACATATAATTGATAGCCGAGCTGACCGAGTGTTGATAAATAGTGCTCTAAATCTAGCTTCTCAGTTGTTTCAATGTACTCAGTAAGCTCTAAAGCAATCGAGACATTTTTCTCATCATTTAATTCCTCAGTTACGAGGTAGTAGTACGTATTCGCCAGGAAGAAGGCGACAAGCGTACTGATCGAAATAATTATAAAGACGGTGACAGTAAATTGGCGGTATAATGTCTTCATTTGTTAGCGACCTCTAGCTTGTAGCCAACTCCGCGAATCGTGTTAATTTCGACGTTTGCACCTATTTGCGTTAGACGATCACGTAAACGTGTCATATGCGTGTTCAGTGTATAGTCATCGCCTTCGTAGTTGTGCCCCCATATTTGCTCCATAATAGCTCCTCGCTCCACCACTTGATTAGGACGACTTGCTAATAAGGCGAGTAATTCAAATTCCTTGAGAGGCATGACTACTGAGCGCTCACCTGTTGAAACCTCAAAAAATTTACGGTTGATCGTTACATTGCCAATTTGTATGAGTGATTGATATGCCTTATCGAACCGCCGCAAGATGACGGCGATTCGAAATAACAATTCCCTCGGTTCGAATGGCTTGACTACATAATCCTCAGAGCCTGCAAGATAACCTCTTGCTTTGTCCTCAAGCTCACCTTTGGCTGTTAAGAGCAAGACAGGAATTTTGTAATCTTGACTTAATATTCTCGTCAACTCAATACCATCCATTCCTGGCATCATGACGTCTAGCACTGCTAAATCAGGCACTTCCTTTTCTAGAAGGTCCAACGCTTCAGCAGCATTAAATGCTTGAAGCACTTGATATCCTTCTCGAGTTAGATGGATGCTTACTAGCTGGACAATGTTTTTGTCGTCATCGACCACTAATATTTTCAGCTCAATCCCTCCTAATTTAGGAAGCTTACTTAGCTTTAAGCGTTTTGTTTTTTCTCACCTTGCTTATCCTTTTCAAAGAATAGGATTAAAGCAGGAAGCAGCATACCGCGAACTAAGAAAGTATCCATTAATATACCGATAGCGACAATAAAGCCAAACACAAACAGATCTGCAATCGGCATTGTCATTAACGCAGCAAAGGTAGCTGCAAGAATTAAGCCAGCGGAAGAAATAACTCCACCCGTATTACGAATCGCTATTTCTAATGCATCCTTAACCTTATGCGTTTTACGCTCCTCTAGGAAACGAGAAACTAAAATAATATTGTAGTCTATACCAAGAGCGACTAGGAATATAAATGCGTAAACTGGCACGCGCGTGCTAATCGCATCATATCCGAATAAAATATCAACTAAGAAGATGCCAAGTCCTAATGCAGCTACGAAGGAGACAAGAATGGTTGCCATCATATAGGAAGACATTTTTATCGATCTTGTCATAAATAGCAGTAGCACTAGAATGAGCAGCGTCTCAAGAATGACAATGACGACAATATCGCGATTGTTCGTGTCACGCTCATCAACAAGCTTTGCAGTTACACCAGCAAAGTGAAGCTCACCATTAATACTTGCTTCTTTAAGCAGGCTCTCACTATTGTTGCGCAATTCTTCTAGTAAGTCTATCGCTTCGACTGAATAAGGATTTAAGTCGAGCGCCATACTTAATTTTAAAGCTAAAGAATTATCTGTCACCCCAGACATTCGCACGGAAGCAACATGTTCTGCGGATTGAAGCGAGCTGCGAATAGCCTCGATCTGCTGCTCGTTCAGCGCATCCTTGCTTGTCACTAGTACAGTTGTTGGTGCGAGCTCTCCCTTATTATATCTACTTTCCACAATTTCATATCCTTCACGTGAAGGCAGATCTTTCGGGAAGGACTTCACCATATCAAATTCATAGTTTAGATTGAAAATATTCAGTGCAGCTACAGCCATTAAGATGGCAACTAATCCGCCAGCTAGACCAGGCTTATTTACAACAAATCTAGCAACTGGCCCCCAGAAGGAATGCTTGTCTTCCTTCGTAATCCCGAACTTTGGAACTTTAGGCCAAAACGCTTTACGTCCGAACAATGTAAACAGTGCAGGCAGCAGGGTAATGGATGCCAGCATAATAATAAGCATCGTCATCCCGAATATTGGCGCGAAGTTTTGATAATCGCGGAAATTGGCAAAGAATAAAACCAGCATCGCAGCGAAAACCGTTCCACCTGCAAGAAAGACCGGCTCACCTGTCGATCTCATCGCATGCTTCATCGCCTCATATTTACTTTCGTAATGATTCAATTCTTCACGGAAGCGCGAGAATACGAATAAGGAGTAGTCGATCACAGCAGCGAACAGCAAAATACTCATGATCGAAGTCGTCGAATTATTAATTTCTAGACCGCCAGCGCCCATTAATGCAATGGTTTGATTAACGACCTGATAAACAATTGCCGTTGCTAGCAATGGAATAAGTGCAAGTAATGGCGAGCGATAAATCGCAATCAGCAGTAACAAAATGATCCCGACCGTCGCTAGAAGCAAAACAATGTCTGCTCGTTCAAATAGCTTTAATGTATCCGCTGCGATCCCTGCAGGACCCGTAACACGGAAAATGGTGCTAGCTTGACCTTCTGCGGCGTCAGCTCCGACCTCAGCGACTTGCTCGATGGTCTCACCAATTTGACGATTATCTGCACCAGGATCAAGCGACATCGGAATAATGATTGTGGATTTATCCTCTGATTTAAACCCTTCCAATGCTTGTGGAGGTAGGGCAGAGATGTCAATGATCGTATCAATACCTTCGATGTTTGCTCCAATAATCGCATTCATAATTACCGTCACTTCATCTAAATTAACCTCTCCGTTTTCGTTATGAAAAACAAGTATCCCAGGGGTACCTTGTTCATTCGGGAAAAACTTTTCTAGCTCTTCACTAGCGATAATGGATGCGGCATCATTCGGCAACGACTGGAAGTTCGTCACCTTATAGTCGCCAAGCTTAGGACCAGCACTTATGCCGATCATAAGTACGAGCCAGAAAATTAGTGTAATCGTCATGCCTCGTTTCGTTGTCACCCAATCTGTGACTGTCTGCAATAACCTCTTCATTTCATCCTCCTACATGTACTGCCTTATCGCTTCAATGCACTTGTAATGTACAGCTGAAGCGTAGGCGTTTACAGAATTAATTTGAAATATTTCGCCACTTACCGCACTGCTTGTCCATTATATTATTGCTCTATAAACTCTACATAAACTTTAGATACTAACTATAGTCACTGCATGAAGAAAGTCATATTGTGGTACCTATCTATCTGTGTTGTAATGAAGAGAACTTTTAATTAAATTTGTCGAATGCTCGCTTTATATCAAGGAGGATGGAGTTATTGAAAAAGCTTGCTAGAATATTTATCGTTATCTCACTAATTTTTGGATTGACATCAGGCTTTCAACATATGGTTGCACTAGCGGAAACACTAGAACCTGAAGCAAGGCCATATCCAAATGCAAATACGGACACAGAAATGATAATTGATTTAACACCAAATTGGCCATATTTGGTTAATGGAACACTAGTAACTACAGATGAAACAGGAAGTATACCAATTGATGAAAGCTGGCTTGGTAAAAGTTTCTCTCTTGTGAAGAAAGGAAACGGAACTACAACAACAGATTCTGAACCCTACAATGGAGCTTTGCAAGCACGTCCAGCTACACCAAGTGGAGTAGGTACAAGTAATGAGACGTATCCAAGCGCAGGCGATGGAAGCTTGAATAATGTAACTTCGCAGATGCAGTATAAGGCAACCACTTCTAGCGTATGGATAAATATAACAGGAACAACAGTGACTGGTCTTGCACCAGCAACCTACGAGGTGCGTATGAAGCCAACCTGGAATAAGGTTGCATCATTTCCAGTCACAGTGACGGTTGGAACGACGCAGGCAGTACCTGAGGTAAAGCCGACACCAAAGGCAAACGCTTTTACAGAAATTCTTTATGATTTAACGCCAAATGCGACATATACGATTAATGGAACACTAGTAATTGCAGATGAGACAGGAATTATACCGATTGATGAAAGCTGGTTTGGTATAAGTTTATCTGTTGTGAAGAAAGGAAATGGAACAACAACAACAGATTCTCAAGCCTACACAGGAACGATGCCAGCTCGTCAAGCGGTACCAAGCGGAGTAGGTACAAGTAATGAGAGTTATCCGAGCGCGAACGACGGAAGGATTACTGGCGTAACGACAGCGATGGAATACAAGGCAACAACGACTAGCAATTGGAATAGCGTAAGTGGAGCAATGGTGGCAGGACTAGCTTCAGGAACATATGAGGTGCGTGTGAAGGCAACATCAGGTAAGTTCGCATCGTTGCCAGTAACGGTGACGGTAGGAACAACGCCAGCAACACCTGAGGTAAAGCCTTTACCAAAGGCAAACGCATTTACAGAAATGATATATGATTTAACGCCAAATGCGACATATACGATTAATGGAACACTAGTAATTGCAGATGAGACAGGTAGTATACGGATTGATGAAAGCTGGTTTGGTATAAGTTTCTCTATTGTGAAGAAAGGAAACGGAACAACAACAACAGATTCTCAGGCTTACACAACACCTATGCCAGCTCGTCAAGCAGCACCAAGCGGAGTAGGTACAAGTAATGAGAGTTATCCTAGTGCAGGAGACGGAAGTCTCACTGGAGTAAGTTCGGCGATGGAATACAAGTCAATAACATCTAGCACATGGATAGCGATAACAGGAACAACGGTGACCGGTCTTGCACCAGCGAGCTACGAGGTGCGTGTAAAGGCGACATCCACTGCATTCGCATCGCTGCCAGTGACAGTGACGGTAGGTACAACGTCAGCGACATCAGAGGTTACGCCAACAGCAAGCATTGATTATGCAGGCGAGAAGCTAACAGGTTTAACACCAAACAGTGCATATAAAGTTAACGGAACAGAGGTAACGGCAGACAGCTCAGGTCACATTGCTATTAATAGCAGCTGGCTAGGAACAGATATCTCCCTAGTGAAGTCAGGCAATGGCACGACGCTACTAGATTCCGCAGCACAGACGGTTGAGATTGCAGCTCGTCCAGCAACGCCAAGTGGAGTTTCTGCAACAAATGAGACGTATCCAGCGGCGGGAGACGGAACAATAACCGGAGTCAGTAGTACGCTGGAATACAAAGCAACGACGGTGAATACGTGGACAAGCATCAGTGGCAGTTCGGTGACAGGACTTGGAGCAGCCACATATGAAGTACGTACGAAAGCCACCACAAGTAACTTTGCATCACTGCCAGTAACGGTGACGGTAGGTACAACGGCAGCGATAAAAGAGACGAAACCGTTACCTCAAGCGAATCCTTTCACCGAAACAATAGGTAACCTTATTCCAAATGCGCTATATCTAATCAATGGCACACAAATTACAGCAGACGAGACTGGAACGGTTTCCATTGATGAAAATTGGTTTGGTCTACCCATAACTATTGTGAAGAAAGGTAATGGAACAACAACAATAGATTCCGACACTTACACATCATCAGTGCCAGCTCGTCCAGCAACACCAAGTGAAGTGGATACGACTGATGAGACCTATCCAGATGCAGGAGACGGAAGTATTACGGGTGTAACCACGGCGATGGAGTACAAATTAGCAACATCGCATACGTGGATAAGCATAAGTGGAACAACGGTAACAGATCTTGAAGCAGCAAGCTATGAGGTACGAGTGAAAGCAAAAACGAGTGCATTCGCATCGTTACCAGTGACGGTGATTGTTGGTACAACACCAGCAACATCAGAGGCGACGCCAAGTGTGAGTGTTGATTATATCAATGAGCAGTTGATTGGTTTTGTACCAAATGGTAGCTATAAGGTCAACGGCACTGCAGTAACAGCAGATGGTACAGGCAGCGTTGCGATTAATGTTAGCTGGTTAGGCACAGAATTGTCTCTAGTGAAGTCAGGCAATGGCACAACGCTACTAGATTCCTCAGAGCAGACGGTTGAGATCGCTGCACGTCCAGTAACGCCAAGTGAAGTTGCTACGACAGATGAGACGCACCCGAATGCAGGAGACGGAAGTATTACAGGCGTAACAACAGCGATGGAGTACAAGTCAGCAACATCTAGCACATGGACAGCTATAACAGGCACGAGTGTAACAGGTCTTGATCCAGCATCATACGAAGTACGAGTGAAAGCAACATCAAGTACA
>Ga0180216_1000299_pt1 | contig 55304 bp, 48 predicted proteins | sample eDN3rd37CBELigMG_FD_128879 | JGI IMG/M metagenome (GOLD analysis project Ga0180216, IMG submission 128879) | Enriched Miracle-Growth compost microbial communities from Emeryville, California, USA - eDNA 3rd pass 37_C BE-Lig MG (version 2)... ...
CGAGGCCGCCGACAGTGACGCCTACGACGAGGCTCTGCGCAAGAGCCACCACGCCGGCATGGACAAGGTGGGCCAGGACGTCGGCACCCCCACCATCCACGTCAACGGCATCGCCTTCTTCGGGCCCGTCCTGTCGAAGATCCCGCGCGGCGAAGAGGCCGGCAAGGTGTGGGACGGCGTGGTCGCCCTCGCGTCCTACCCGCACTTCTTCGAACTCAAGCGCAGCCGCGACGAGGAGCCCGACTTCTCCTGACCGGGCACGGCCGTGGCGCTCGGTAGAGTGCCACGGCGTGTCGAACGAACATGTGGTCCGGCCGGCGACGGTGCACGATGTCGAGAAGGCGACGGCAACGCTCGGACGAGCGTTCCGCGACTATCCGTTCACCCGCTACACCGTCGACGGCCGGGACCACGAGACCCGGGTCCGCGACCTGCAGGGGCTCTTCCTCGCCGAGATCGGCATGCGCTGCGGCGAGGTGTGGGTCTCCGACGACGTCGACGCGGTGGCCGTCTGGACGACGCCCGGCTCCACCGGGCTCGAGGAGGCGTTCATGTCCGTCGCCGATCGGGTGACGGAGCTGCGGGGTGATCGTGCCCGCGCCGCCGAACTGGCCGAGCAGGCCACCGCGGAACTGCAGCCGAGCGAGCCCGCGTGGTTCCTGGCCACGGTGGGCGTCGATCCCGCCTCGCAGGGGCGCGGCCTGGGACGGGCCGTCCTCGAACCCGGACTTCGCGCGGCCGAGCGGCAGGGGGTCGCGGCCTGTCTGGAGACCTCCTCGGAGGCGAACGTCGCGCTCTACGAACGTCTCGGATTCGTCGTCACCGGTGTCGTGGAGCTGCCGGACGGCGGCCCGAAGGTCTGGGCGATGCGCCGCTGACCTGCCGGAGACTCGGGACCGAAGGTCGCAACGCTCCGCCCGTACAGACTTGTGCTCACTCCGAATTCAATTCTCGGCTTCGGGTCGGGCGCGGACTACCGTGATGCATCATGGCTGTTCCCTGTCCCCGTACCCTGCTCGTCACAACAAGCGCGTCGCTCACGCCGGAGGTGACGCGATGACCACCTCACGCACCGCGACCCGCCTCGCCGACACCGACGAGGCCCTGCGCGTCGCCTCCGCGCTCGCCGACGAGTTCGCAGCCGGCGCGTCACGTCGTGATGCCGAACGGGAACTGCCGCGCGACGAGATCCGCGCGCTCGCGGCCTCCGGACTGCTCGCGGTGACCGTGCCCACCGAATACGGTGGCCTCGCCGCTCCGTACGAAGTGGTGGCCGAGATCTTCCGGATCCTCGCCTCCGCGGATCCGAGCATCGCCCAGATCCCGCACTCGCACTTCACCTTCCTCGAGGCGATCCGATCCCAGGGCACCGACGAGCAGAAGCGCTTCTTCTACGGCGAGGTGCTCGGCGGTGCGCTGTTCGCCAACGCCCAGAGCGAACGCGGGTCGCGTGCGGTGAACATCGACAGCACGGTGCTGCGCCGACAGGGCGACGGTTATGTCCTCAGCGGCCGCAAGTTCTACAGCACCGGTGCGCTGTTCGCCGACTGGATCGCGGTGCGCGCCAGCCTCGACGACGATCCGGACGCGACCGACGCGTCGACCCCGAAGGCCGTCGCCTTCGTCCGGCGCGACACCGCCGGACTCACGGTCGTCGACGACTGGGACGGCATGGGCCAGCGCACCACCGCCAGCGGCACCGTCACCCTCGACGACATCGAGGTCCCCGACACGGCGGTCGTGCCGTACACGCCGATCTTCGAAGCGCCCACCACCTACGGCGCCCAGGCACAGCTGCTGCACTCGGCGATCGACGTGGGTATCGCGACCGGCGCGCTCGCCGAAGCCGTCGTCCAGGCAGGTCGAGCCCGTCCGCACTTCGAGGCGGATGTGGAACGCGCAGTGGACGATCCGCTGCTCGTGCAGATCGCCGGGGAGGCCACCGTCACCGTCCGCGCCGCCCAGGCGTTGCTCGCGGAAGCAGGACGGGCGGTCGACCGCGCACGGGCGAACCCGACCGCGGAGACCACCGCCGCGGCCTCCATCGAGGTCGCCACCGCGAAGGTCGCCGCGACCCGCGCGGCCGTCGAGACGGCGAACATCCTGTTCGAACTCGGCGGCACCCGCAGCGCATCGGGAGCCGCGAATCTGTCGCGCTACTGGCGCGACGCCCGCACCCACACCCTGCACGACGCGACCCGATGGAAGCTCCAGCACATCGGCCGGTGGACCCTCAGCGGCACCCACCCGCCGCGCTACGGCGTTCTCTGACCCGCCTCCGGCGGGGTGTTCTCTGATCCGCCTCCGGCGGGGTGTTCTCCGATCCGCCTCCGGCGGGGTGTTCTCCGACCCGCCTCGGCGATCCACTGTTCGGATCTCGTTGATTCTTATGGTGGGCGCGAGGTCGATCCCGGGTTTGGATGAACACATGTCGACCGAACGCATCGCCGATCAGACCACCTTCGCCTACTGGGTGCCCAACGTCAGTGGGGGTCTGGTCACCTCGGATATCGAACAGCGCACGAGCTGGGATTACGAGTACAACGTCGAGCTCGCCCGAACGGCCGAGAACAACGGCTTCGAATACGCGCTGAGCCAGGTGCGGTACGAGGCCAGCTACGGCGCGGAGTTCCAGCACGAGTCGACGAGTTTCAGCCTCGCACTGCTGCTCGCCACCGAGCGGCTCAAGGTCATCGCCGCCGTCCACCCCGGTCTGTGGCAGCCGGCCGTGCTGGCCAAGCTCGGCGCGACCGCCGATCAGCTGTCCGGTGGCCGGTTCGCGGTCAACGTCGTCAGCGGATGGTTCAAGGACGAGTTCACCCACATGGGTGAGCCCTGGCTCGAGCACGACGAGCGCTACCGGCGCAGCGCCGAATTCCTCCAGGTGCTCCGCAAGATCTGGACCGAGGACGACGTCGACTTCCGCGGCGACTTCTACCGGATCCACGACTTCACGCTGAAGCCGAAGCCGGCCAACACCCCCGAGCGCCCGAACCCGGAACTGTTCCAGGGCGGTAACTCCACCGCGGCCATCGCCAACGGTGGCCGCTACGCCGACTGGTACTTCAGCAACGGCAAGGACTACGACGGCATCACCGCCCAGATCGACGAGCTGCGCGAGGTCGCCCGCGCCCACGACCGCGAGGTCAAGGTCGGGCTCAACGGGTTCATCATCGCCCGCGACACCGAGAAAGAGGCCCGCGACACCCTCCGGGAGATCGTGGAGAAGGCGAACAAACCGGCCGTGGAGGGTTTCCGCAGCGCCGTCCGGCAGGCCGGCTCGTCCACGGGCGACAAGAAGGGCATGTGGGCGGACTCGACCTTCGAGGACCTCGTCCAGTACAACGACGGTTTCAAGACCCAGCTCGTCGGCACGCCCGAGCAGATCGCACACCGCATCGTCGAATACCGCCGTCGCGGCGTCGACCTGATCCTCGCCGGCTTCCTGCACTTCCAGGAGGAGGTCGAGTACTTCGGCAGGAACGTGCTGCCGATCGTCCGCGAACTCGAGGCCCAGCAGGTCCGCGAACCCATCGGCGTCTGACACCGGCCGGCCGACGCCCCTGCGAGCATCCGCAGGGAGCGTCGTTCGCGCGGGCGAACGGCGCGTGCGGGGAAGCGGACGGGCCTCGTTAGACTCGGCCCATGCGCGTTTACCTGGGAGCCGACCACGCGGGCTTCGAACGGAAGAATGAGATCATCGAGCACCTGAAGAAGAACGGCCACGAGCCGATCGACTGCGGTGCGTTCGAGTACGACGCCCTCGACGACTACCCGGCCTTCTGCATCGAGGCCGCGCGGCGCACCGTCGCCGACAAGGGCAGCCTCGGCATCGTGCTCGGTGGCAGCGGCAACGGCGAGCAGATCGCCGCCAACAAGGTGCCGGGTGCGCGCTGCGCCCTCGCCTGGAGCGTCGACACCGCCAAGCTTGCGCGCGAGCACAACAACGCGCAGCTCATCGGCATCGGTGGCCGCATGCACAGCCTCGAGGAGACCCTCGCGATCGTCGACGCCTTCCTGTCGACCGAGTGGTCGAACGAGGAGCGTCACCAGCGCCGCATCGACATCCTCGCCGAGTACGAGAAGACCGGCGAGGCTCCGGCGGTCCCCGGCGCGCCTGCCTGATCCGTGCCCGAAGGACACATCCTGCACCGGCTCGCCCGGCTGCACCACGAGTGGTACTCGGGTGCGCCGGTGCGGGTGTCCAGTCCGCAGGGGCGGTTCGCCGACGGTGCCGCCGCCGTGGACGGGCGCGTCCTGACCCACGCGGACGCGTGGGGCAAGCACCTCTTCCATCACTACGAGGGCGGTCTCGCCGTCCACGTGCATCTCGGCATCTACGGTGAGTTCACCGACCGCGAGTTGCCGCTCGGCGAACCGGTCGGACAGGTGCGGATGCGGATGATCGGTACGCGCCACGGCAGCGATTTGCGGGGTCCGGCAGCGTGCGAAGTGCTCACCCCCGGCGAGGTCGAGGCGATCGAGGCCCGGCTCGGTCCCGACCCGCTGCGACCCGACGCCGATCCCGAGCGGGCGTGGCTCCGTATCGGCAGATCACGCACCGCGATCGGCGCGTTGCTCATGAACCAGGCCGTCATCGCCGGCGTCGGCAACGTCTACCGCGCAGAAGTGCTCTTCCGTCACGGCATCCACCCCGAACGTCCGGGAAACAAGCTGTCCCGCAGTGAGTTCGACGCGATCTGGGCCGACCTCGTCGAGCTGATGAATGTCGGTGTGAAGCACGGGCGCATGCACGTCGTGCGACCCGAACACGACCACGGCGCGCCGGCCTACGCCAAGAACAGGCCCCGCACGTACGTCTATCGCCGTGCCGGCGAACCCTGCCGGATCTGCGGGACTCCCGTTCTGCACTCGGTCATGCAGGCGCGGAACCTGTTCTGGTGCCCGGTCTGTCAGCCGAGCTGACCCGGATCAGAAATCGAAGCCCCCGAAATCGAATCCGCCGCCGTCGCCGCCACCGAAGTCGCCGCCACCGAAGTCGTCACCGCCTCCGAACTCGTCGCCCCCGCCGTACTCGTCACCACCGCCGAAGTCGTCGCCCGCACCTGTCTCCGCGGACGGATCACCGACACCGGATTCGAATGCCTGTGCGTCGTAGGGGACACCGGCCATCCCGGCGAACATCGTCGAGAAGAGCAGCATCGAGCCGACGCCCCACGCGCCCGCCACCAGCGCGGGCTTCCACCACGGCTCCGAATACCAGCCCGCAGGGACGGGCCGGCCCGCGACGCGGCCACCGGGGTAGTAGTTCGGTGTCGCGGAGGACGGTGACGGCGATGCGGCGATGGTGCGACCCTCGAAATCGACGGTGCGCTTCTCGGTGACCTCGCCGGCGGACTTCTGCCCGTCGAGCGTCGGGATCTCCGGCCCCGGGTCCATGCCCATCGCCAGGCGCGCGGCGTGGATGTAGTACAGACCTTCGAGCGCGGTCTGTTTCGCGAGACGCGCCTGCATCGGCGAGTTCGCCTGCTCGATCTGGGAGCCGGCGGCGGTGAAGCGCTCGGATGCGTCCGCCAGCGCCTGACGCGAGGCGTCGTCGGTGCCGGTCAGGTTGTAGATCTGGCCGCCGAGACGCTCGATCGCCTGCCGTGCGTCGGCCTTGGCGTCGTCGAGGTTGACGGTGCGGTGACGGGTGGTGCTCTTCTGGGAGCGGGAGACGAAGTACACCACGGCACCGACGGCGGCGAGGATGAGCAGAAGTTCCACGGCCCGATCCTTCCGGTGGGGGAGGGTCCTGTTCTCCAGCGTACCGACGCGGGGAGTCACTCCCCGAGGACGGCGCGCATCCCTTCGTGCAGGCACGAATCGAACGAATCGCGGTTGGGGACGACCGTGGGGTCCACCGTCAGGCCCATGCAGCAGGTGTCGCGGTAGGACATTGCCGACGCGGTCATCATCGCGCAGTCGGCCGCGCCGAAGCCGTAGTACCGCTCGATCTTCGCGCCGCCGACGTAGAGCGGCGCGTGGGAACCGGGGAGCGTGGACACCACCACGTCCCGCGGACCGACGGCGATGTCGGCCTGTGCCCCGGCGGAGGATGGGAACGAGATGTCGATGCGCCGCATCAGATCGACCGGGTCCATCGCCTGGAGGTCGGCCGCATCCTCGGGTGCCATGGGCACCGCCCCGCCGTCCGGTCCGGGGACGACGACGCGCAGGCCGTCGATCGAGCGACCGTGTCGCCGTCGGTACTCGCTGCACGCGAGGAGCATCGCAGCGGAGAACCCGCTTGTCACGCGACAGCCCGCGCGTTCACAGGCGTGACGCAGGGCGCCGAGATCCGCGTCGAGCACGTGCAGTCGCGGGGCGCGGGGTGCGGGTTCCTCGCGGTCGCCGGTACGTCCGAGCAGGGCGTTGATCAGTCCGGTGCCCAGCGAGGTGAACACGTGCGCGGCGGTGCGGAACGACTCGGCGCTCTGCTCGGATACCGATTTCGCCCACGACAACATGGAATCGGACTGCCCGGGAGCCGGCACGGAGTCGAGATGGCGCAGGCGGATCACCAGTGCCGACTGGCCGCCGTCGAGGCCGTCGAGCAGGGTCAGTTCCCAGCGTGGGTGCCGGAGACCGGCGGGGTCGGGTGCGGTCCGGGCGTAGGTGAGTACCTCCTCGAAGCTCGCCGGGGCGGGTAGCTCGACCCGCTCGAGATGCCAGGGCGGATCCGAGTCCGGATGCCCGGTGCGGCGCGGCGGGTCGAGACCGAACGGCAGTTCCACCACGCGGTGCCGGAAGCTGGGCGATTCGTGGTTGCCCGGCGCGAGCACCGCCGCGACCCGATCCCAGTCGGGGGTGGCGTCGAGAAGGACGGCGGCGACGACCGAGGAGCCGGGGGAGCAGTCCCGGGCGAGGTCGTCGGAGGTGTCCTTCACAACAGGGACGGTCTCATATCGTGAACGACCCACACCCGCGCTTGACTCTCGCTTTGCACTATCGAGTCGAAAAGGTGACACGTCGTTGCTGGATTCGGGATGTCCCCACGTGCCGGTCCTCACCTCCGCGCTCGCCCCCTCCAACGTCCGACCGCCACTGCGCCCAGACCCGCCGCGGTGATCCACGGTGCACCGGAGACGAGCGGATCGAGCCACTGGTGATTGACGTCGGCACGCGAACTCCGACGTCGCGACGCCCCACCGTGCGCGGTGATCTCCGCCCGGAGGCCGCTCTCGGTCACCGGATTGTCGGGACGGCCCTGAAGCAGCGCCCGCACCCGGCTCTCGGCGACGTCGATACGGTCGGCGCCGATCAGGAGCAACCAGTGCGCGGCGCGACCCTCGCTGTACCGACGGTAGGCGTGCCTGCGCACGACACCGGACAGTCCCTTCAGCGGCGCCGTGGTGCCGAAGACCGGCGTGACGAAGGCGTGCTCGATCGAACGTTCGCGGGTCTCGTGTCCCGGCTGGCGTTCGGGGAAGTCCCAGTGCGCACCGGTCGCCTCGGGCGCGAAGCGTTCCTTCGGCACCGACGGACGGTCGCGCGGATCCAGATCGACTCCCCACCCGGGGATGCGGGCCCGCAGCTGGTCGGGGGTCTCGGGCGGTTCGGGCTTGTCTGCCGTGTAGGCCATGGTGGTCCTCCTCAGCTCCCATCGGCGACGATGATCGGCTTGATGCACCCGTCGAGCTTCGACGAGAACATGTGGTAGGCCTCCGCGATGTGTTCGAGCGGGACGCGGTGCGTGACGATGTCGTTCGGTTTCAGGTAGCCGTTGCGGACGTGTTCGAACAGTCGCGGCCACTGGCGTTTGACGGGGCACTGGTTCATCCGCAGCGTCAGGCCCTTGTTGAGTGCGTCGCCGAACTTCACGGCACTGAAGATCGGGCCGTAGGCGCCCATCACCGAGATGGTGCCGCCCTTGCGGACACCGTCGATGGCCCAGTTCAGCGCGACCGGCGAGCCCCCCTGCATCTTCAGCTTCGCGGCCGTGACGTGTTGCAGGAAGTTCCCGTCGGCCTCCGCGCCGACGGCGTCGATGGCGACGTCCGCCCCGAGATGACCGGTGATCTTCTTCAGGTGGACGATGATGTCGTCGTACTCCGCGAAGTTGTAGGTCTCGGCGTGCGCGAAGGTGCGGGCCTTCTCCAGCCGGTACTCGAGATGGTCGATCACGATCACCCGGCCGGCGCCCATGAACCAGGCGGACTTCGCCGCGTACAGGCCCACCGGTCCGGCGCCGAAGACCACGACCGTGTCGCCCTCGACGATGTCACCCAGCTGTGCACCGAAGTAGCCGGTCGCGAGGGCGTCGGTGAGCATCAGGGCGTCCTCGCCGTCCATCCAGTCGGGCACGATCGTGGGGCCGACGTCGGCGAACGGCACCCGCACGAACTCGGCCTGGCCGCCGTCGTAGCCGCCGCAGGTGTGCGAGTAGCCGTAGATGCCGCCTACCGCAGTGGCGTTGGGGTTGACGTTGTGGCAGTTGGAGTAGAGGCCGCGCGCGCAGAAGAAGCACGACCCGCAGAAGACGTTGAACGGGACCATGACCCGGTCGCCGGGTTTCAGGCTCTGCACCGACGGACCGACCTCGTGGACCACCCCGACGAACTCGTGGCCGAAGGTCGTACCGACGCGGGTGTCGGGCATCATCCCGTGGTAGAGGTGCAGGTCGGAACCGCAGATCGCCGCCAACTCGACGCGCACGATGGCGTCGTTGGGATGCTCGATCCGGGGAATGTCCTTCTCTTCGACGCGGACCCGATACGGGCCGCGATAGACCATCGCGCGCATACGTGCTCCCTCGTCGTGGCTCGTGTGGTCGCGAATACCCGAGGAAAGGACCTCCAAACGGCAGGTCGCGGGATCAGAGCGCAGGGACGTCCGGGGCGGGGTGGGCGCCGCCGGACAGGGGAGGAGTCTGCGGTCCGTCGACGAACGCCCGGCGCAGGGCACCGACGACGTCGGCGACGGCGTGACGGCGGGCGAACGCGCGTCGCTGCAGCATCGCCCCGGTGCCGCGGGCGAGGATCGCCTCCCACATCGCCACCGCGCACCGGCGGTCGCCGGTCTCCTCGAGTTGTGGGCCGAGGTACCGGAGGAATGCGCGGAAGGACTGCTGCGCGGTGGTGGGCCGCCCGGTGAACACGTCGACGGCACGTCCGGTCGACCCCTCGCGCGCGGCACACAGATAGGCGGCGTGGACGATCTCGTCGGCGACCGGGGGAGCAGCGATGCCCTCCCGGACCTCCCGTTCGGCGGTAGCGACGAGCGCGCGGACGAGCATCGCCAGGAGAACCGTTTCGTCGACCGTCGCCGGGACGTCGCTCACCCGCACCTCGACGGTGGGCAGATGCGCCGAGGGACGCACGTCCCAATAGACCATGCCCGGATCGAGGATATTGCCGCTGTCGATCATCATGGCGACGATCGCGTCGTAGTGCTCCGCCGACGTGAACCGTGGGGGAGGGCCCGCGCACGGCCACCGGGAGGCCATGATCGCCCGCCAACTGGCGTACCCGGTGTCGCGGCCCCGATGGAGGGGCGAGTTGGCCGTCGCGGCCAGCAGGGTGGGCAACCACACCCTGACGTGGTTGCACACCAGAACGGCGGTCTCGTGGTCCGCGACACCGACATGGACGTGGCAGCCGCAGACCTCCTGCTCCTCGACGAGACGTCCGTACCGCTCGGCCATCGTCCGGTAGCGCGGCACATCCGTCACGGACGCGAGCTGTTGGAGCGTGGGCGAGACACCCGAGGCGAGCAGACCCACGTGCGCCTCCCGCGCGGCCGCGGCTGCGATGGTCCGGCCTTCGACGACACGCGCGCGCAGTTCGGTCGAGTTGTGGCAGACCGGCGTGTTCACCTCGACCTGGGTGCGTTTGAGTTCGTAGTCCATGTCGAGTCCGAGTCGGGCAGCGGCGGCCACGACGAGGTCGTTGCTCGCGGTGAGCCGTTCGGAGGTGGGGTCGACGAGGAAGAACTCCTCCTCGACGCCGACGGTCGGAGCGGATGTCGGGAGGCCGTGTCCGGCGCCCGCGGCGGCCGCAGGCGATTCGGGATTCGGTCTGTGCCACCGAGGCATCGTTGCCTCCCTGCATAGCGAGGCGCCGTCGGTACAGCCGGCGCCGTCCGAGACGCCGGCGCTTTCTCGACCGACCGCTGACCTACGGGGGTGAGACGACGATACTCGGATTTCACACCGGAGAACGGCGTTCGGTGGGGGACAGGGGACCGGCCGGAGTCGTTCCCGACTCCGGCCGGAGGTGGGGCGAGGCCGGTCCCTCGACACCCCCTGCGGTGTCATCCGACGACGCCCCACCGGTTCGCGGTCGCGTCCGCTCGAGGGACACGACGGGGATGGGCGACGCGGTGGTACGTGCGGTCGTCGGAATGCGGGTGGGCGGGTCGGGCCGAGACGGGGCCGGACGAGAAGGGCCGAGGGCCGAGGCCGATGCGAGTCGAACCGGAGTGGACTGCAGCCGAGGTCGCATTCGGACGACCTGTGGCGGGGCTGCTTCTCAACCTCGACGGCATGATGACACCCCTCGGGACGATGTGTCCAGAAATGTGCATGTCACCTGCCGGAAACCGGACGTCGGGCGACGCTCCGGAACGACGAAGCCCGCCGGTGCTGTGCGCACCCGGCGGGCTTCCTCCGTGGAGGGGATGACGGGAATCGAACCCGCGTAGCCAGTTTGGAAGACTGGGGCTCTACCATTGAGCTACATCCCCGTTGTGGCTGCGGCGCCGGTGTCGACCGGTGCTGCGGCTTGCGAGATGAGACTGTACCGGACCTCGCTTTGGATTTCATAATCGGGGGGCCGTAGGATTCTGCGATGGGTCCCGCGGTCGGATGCGGTGCCTTCACGACCGGGATGTGGCGCAGCTTGGTAGCGCATCCGCTTTGGGAGCGGAGGGTCGCAGGTTCGAATCCTGTCATCCCGACCAGATCGAACAGCGTCAGCGCGCTCAGTAGTGACACGAACGACCGACAAGAGAGCACGACAGAAGGAGCATGTCCGTGAAGAGCACCGTCGAGCAGCTGAGCCCGACGCGAGTCCGTATCAATGTTGAGGTGCCCTTCGAGGAGCTCCAGCCTGATTTCGACCGCGCTTTCAAGGCCCTCGCCGGCCAGGTCCGCATCCCGGGCTTCCGCCCCGGTAAGGCTCCTCGCAAGATCCTCGAGGCTCGCGTCGGCCGCGGCGCCGTTCTGGACCAGGTCATCAACGAGGCCATCCAGAGCCGCTACAGCGAGGCCGTGACCGCGAACGACGTCAAGGTCATCAGCCAGCCCGAGATCGACGTCACCAAGCTCGAGGACAACGTCGAGCTGGCGTTCACCGCCGAGGTCGACGTCCGTCCCGAGATCACCCTCCCCGATTTCTCCGAGATCGCCGTCACCGTCGATCCCGTCGAGATCACCGACGAGGACATCGCCGAGCAGCTGCTGTCGCTGCGTCAGCGCTTCGGCACCCTGACGGGCGTCGAGCGTCCGGTGCAGGACGGCGACTTCGTCTCCATCGACCTGTCCGCGACGGTCGACGGCAACGAGGTTCCCGAGGCCGCCACCGAGGGCCTGTCGCACGAGGTCGGCTCCGGCCAGCTCATCGACGGACTCGACGAGGCGATCATCGGCCTGTCCGCCGGCGAGTCGAAGGAGTTCACCTCCACGCTGGTCGCCGGCGAGTACGCCGGTAAGGAAGCCGTCGTCACCGTCAAGGTCAACACCGTCAAGCAGCGTGAGCTGCCCGAGGCCGACGACGAGTTCGCGCAGCTCGCGAGCGAGTTCGACACCATCGGCGAGCTCGAGGCCGACCTCCGCGAGCGCGTCCAGCGCGTCAAGCAGGTCGAGCAGGCCGGCCAGATCCGCGACAAGGTCCTCGAGGTTCTCCTCGAGACCGTCGAGATCCCGGTCCCCGAGGCCGCCGTCCAGGCCGAGGTCGACAGCGCGCTGCACGACGCGATCCACGAGCTCGATCACGACGAGACCAAGCTGAACGAGCTGCTCGAGGCCCAGGGTACGAGCCGCGAGGAGTTCGACAAGGAAGCACGCGAGTCCGCCGAGCGTTCGGTGAAGACCCAGCTGCTCCTCGATGCGATCGCCGAGGCGGAGAACACCACAGTCGAGCAGCAGGAGCTGACCGAGCGCATCTTCTTCCAGGCGCAGCGCTACGGCATCCCGCCGGAGCAGTTCATCCAGCAGATCAGCCAGGCCAACCAGCTCGGTGCCGTCTTCGCCGACGTCCGCCGCGGCAAGGCACTCGGCACCGTCGTCGATCGCGCCAACGTGACCGACACCACGGGTGCGACCGTCGACACCGCCGAGCTGTTCGGCACCAAGAAGGACGACGACGCCGAGGGCGAGAACGCCGAGGCGGAGACCACCGAGGACTCGGCCTCCGAGTAGTCGGACGACCCACGGAGATTCGAAACCCCAGGGGCACGAATTTCCGCTTTCAGCGAAGAGGGGCGGCACCGGGCATCCGGTGCCGCCCCGTTTCGTTAGTGTCAGTGTCAGCAACCCACGATCGACGAGAAGGCAGGTACCCGTGACTCCTCAGAATCCGGCGACATCCATCGGTCCCGCGATGACCTCGGCCACCGCTGGGCTGAACCTCAGCGACTCGGTGTACGAACGCCTGCTCCGCGAGCGCATCATCTTCCTGGGCACCCAGGTCGACGACGACATCGCGAACAAGCTGTGCGCGCAGATCCTTCTGCTGTCGGCCGAGGACCCCACCCGCGACATCTCCCTGTACATCAACTCGCCGGGCGGTTCGGTCACCGCCGGTATGGCGATCTACGACACGATGAAGTTCGTCGAGTGCGATGTCGCGACCTTCGCGATGGGCCTCGCCGCCTCGATGGGTCAGTTCCTGCTCTCCGCCGGCACCAAGGGCAAGCGTTACGCGCTCCCGCACGCGCGGATCATGATGCACCAGCCGTCCGCGGGCATCGGTGGTACGGCGAGCGACATCGCGATCATGGCGGAGCAGTTCGCACACACCAAGCGCGAGATGGCCGAGCTCATCGCGGAGCACACGGGCCAGTCGGTGGAGCAGATCACCAAGGACTCCGACCGCGACCGCTGGTTCACGGCGCAGCAGGCGCTCGAATACGGCTTCGTCGACCACGTCGTCTCCCGGGCGCAGCAGGCCGGCGGCACCGCCAACTAGGTCCCGGCCCGATCTGCCCTTACCCCACCGAATTCTTGGAGAAGCGATGACCAACATGTTCGATCCGCGCCAGCTCGGCGGCGCCGCTCCTGCCTCGCCCGCGAACCGCTACATCCTCCCGTCGTTCATCGAGCACTCGAGCTACGGCGTCAAGGAATCCAACCCGTACAACAAGCTGTTCGAAGAGCGCATCATCTTCCTCGGCGTCCAGGTCGACGACGCGTCCGCCAACGACGTGATGGCTCAGCTGCTGGTGCTCGAGTCGCTCGATCCCGACCGCGACATCACCATGTACATCAACTCGCCCGGTGGTTCGTTCACCTCGCTCATGGCGATCTACGACACCATGCAGTACGTCCGCGCCGACATCACCACGGTGTGCCTCGGTCAGGCAGCGTCCGCCGCGGCCGTCCTGCTCGCCGCCGGCACCCCCGGCAAGCGTCTGGCGCTGCCCAACGCCCGCGTGCTCATCCACCAGCCCGCGACGGGTGGCATCCAGGGTCAGGTCTCCGACCTCGAGATCCAGGCCGCCGAGATCGAGCGCATGCGTACCCTCATGGAGAACACGCTCTCGAAGCACACCGGCAAGGATCCCGAGCAGATCCGCAAGGACACCGATCGGGACAAGATCCTCACGGCGGAGCAGGCCGTCGAATACGGTCTGATCGACCGGGTCCTCGAGTACCGGAAGCTCTCGGCCCAGAAGTAGAACGTCGCAGGCGGTTCCGGGAGACACGGTGTCTTCCGGAGCCGCCGACGCCGGGACTGTGATCGTCGACACATGTTGTGCTGTACAAATATGACCGGAAACGCGCAGAACCGGTCGACCTGCGCGCCGACATCCGGGTACGGTCGATCAAAGGGCCCGCTCCCCGGGACCGCCCCGTGTGGTGGTTGCGGGACCGGTTGCACGCACACGAGGAAGTAGGGACCTGACTGATGGCACGTATCGGTGACGGCGGAGATCTGCTCAAGTGCTCCTTCTGCGGAAAGAGCCAGAAGCAGGTCAAGAAGCTCATTGCGGGCCCCGGTGTCTACATCTGCGACGAGTGCATCGATCTCTGCAACGAGATCATCGAGGAGGAGCTGGCCGAGACCAGCGAGGTCAAGCTCGACGAGCTGCCCAAGCCGGCCGAGATCCGCGACTTCCTCGACAACTACGTGATCGGCCAGGACGCCGCCAAGCGCACGCTGGCCGTGGCGGTCTACAACCATTACAAGCGCATCCAGGCCGGCGACAAGGGCCGCGACTCCCGCGGTGAGACGGTCGAACTCGCGAAGTCCAACATCCTGCTTCTCGGCCCCACCGGTTGTGGCAAGACCTACCTCGCGCAGACGCTCGCGAAGATGCTCAACGTGCCCTTCGCCATCGCCGACGCCACCGCACTGACGGAGGCCGGCTACGTGGGTGAGGACGTCGAGAACATCCTCCTCAAGCTCATCCAGGCCGCCGACTACGACGTCAAGCGCGCCGAGACCGGCATCATCTACATCGACGAGGTCGACAAGATCGCCCGCAAGAGCGAGAACCCGTCGATCACTCGCGACGTGTCGGGCGAGGGCGTGCAGCAGGCGCTGCTGAAGATCCTCGAAGGCACCCAGGCATCCGTCCCGCCGCAGGGTGGTCGCAAGCATCCGCACCAGGAATTCATCCAGATCGACACCACGAACGTGCTGTTCATCGTGGCGGGCGCGTTCGCCGGCCTCGAGAAGATCGTCTCCGACCGCGTCGGCAAGCGCGGCATCGGATTCGGCGCCGAGGTGCGGTCCAAGGCCGAGATCGACACCACCGACCACTTCGCCGACGTCATGCCCGAGGACCTCATCAAGTTCGGTCTGATCCCCGAGTTCATCGGTCGTCTGCCGATCCTCGCGTCGGTAACCAATCTCGACAAGGAATCCCTCGTCCAGATCCTGTCGGAGCCGAAGAACGCTCTGGTCAAGCAGTACGTGCGCCTGTTCGAGATGGACGGCGTCGAACTCGAGTTCTCCCAGGACGGACTCGAAGCGGTCGCCGACCAGGCGATCCTCCGTGGCACCGGCGCCCGCGGGCTCCGCGCCATCATGGAGGAAGTGCTGCTTCCGGTGATGTACGACATCCCCAGCCGCGACGACGTCGCGAAGGTCGTGGTCACCGCCGAGACCGTCAACGACAACGTCCTTCCGACGATCGTTCCGCGCAAGGCCGATCGGGAGCGTCGCGACAAGAGCGCCTGATCCGGAGAACCTCCAGGCATGCACGAGCGCCTCGGCACGAAAGTGCCGAGGCGCTCGTCGTCGTTCCGGTCGAATCCGGCCCTTGCTGAATCAGCGTAGTTTGATGGTCCCGCCGTCGACCATGAGTGTCTGGCCCGTCATGTAGGACGCATCCTCACTGGCCAGGAAGACCGCAACACGGCCGATATCGGCCTGTGGGTCGCCGAACCGGTGCATCGGGGTCTTCGCCAGTAGCGCCTCCTCGACGCCGGGGTTGGCCGCGATGTACGCCTCGACGCCCTCGGTCAGTGCCAGAGGCGAGATGACGTTGACATTGATGTCCTCCGCGGCCCATTCGTTCGCCGCGACCCGGCTGATCGCCCTGATCGCTTCCTTGGCAGCGGCATACGAACTCTGCGTGGCGCTCCCGTCGATCCCTGCCCCGGACGCGAAGTTGATCACGGACCCCTTGTTCGCGGCGAGTTGGGGGTGTGCTGCCTTCATCAACCGGAACGTCGGGTAGAAGCCCGTGCCGAACGACAGGTCGAGCATCTCCTGAGTGGTCTCGAGCAGTGGCGCCTGCCGGGACGCGTGCGCGTTGTTGACGAGCACGTCGAGCTTTCCGAAATGCTCGACGGCGGACGCGACGATCGTCTCGGCGCTCGACTCGTCGGAGATGTCCGCGTACAGGAATTTCCCGGCTTCGCCGACCTCGGCTTCGAGGGCTTCACCCGCGGGCCGGTCGATGTCGACGAACAGGACGCGGGCACCCTCGTCCACGAATGCTCTGACGATGCCGCGCCCGATTCCTCCGGCGCCACCGGTGACGATCGCGACCTTGTCTGCAAGCCTCATGGCGTGCTCCCTTCGTGGGTGTGGTGTCAAGCGATCAGTCGACGGCCAGCGCGACCTTCTCGAGTTCCGCGATGCTGTAGGCGGCGTAGGTCTCGTACGGGCCGCGGCCGGTGAAGTACGACGAGAGCTGCTCGTCGAGTTCCTCGACCGTGAATGCCGAACCGGCTGCGTCGAAGCGGTTCTCGACGGTCGGCGCTGCCATGAGCGCGACCATCTTGCCGTACACCACGAACACTTGTCCGGTGATCTCCGAGGACGCCGGTGAGGCGAGGTAACGCACGAGGGTGGCCACGCGCTCCGGCGCCAGGGGATCGAGTCCGGTCGTGGCGCCGGCCTCGCCGAAGGCCTCCGCGGTCATCGCGGTGCGTGCACGGGGGCAGATCGCATTCGCGGTGACGCCGTAGCGCGCCAGGCCCTGCGCCGTGGACAGTGTCAGTGCCGTGATGCCTGCCTTCGCGGCGGAATAGTTCGGCTGTCCGGCGGAACCGAAGAGGAAGGCCTCCGACGAGGTGTTGACGACGCGGCCGTAGACCGGTCCACCCGCAGCCTTGCTCGCCTGACGCCAGTGCACCGCCGCCGCGTGGGAGGTGGCGGCATGGCCCTTGAGGTGCACTCGGATCACGTCGTCCCAGTCGGACTCGGTGAGGTTGAAGATCATCTTGTCGCGGATGATGCCCGCGTTGTTGACGAGGATGTCGAAGGACCCGAACGACTTGACGGATTCCTCGACGAGGCGTCCGCCGAGAGCCCAGTCGGACACGTCGCCGGTAACGGCGATGGCCTGGCCTCCCGACGCGACGATTTCCTCTGCCACCTCGTGCGCCGCGTCGCCCATGTCGTTGACGACGACGGCGGCACCTGTCTCGGCGAGGGCGAGGGCTTCGGCGCGGCCCAGGCCGGCCCCGGCGCCGGTCACGACCGCCGCGCGCCCGGCCAGACTTACGGATTCACCCATGGAACGTCTCCTGTTCGATTGCGGCGGTTCGTCAGTGCACCGCGCCGGAATTAGTATTCATTCTAGTCTCGGGTGGTGGTCGGTCCACCCACGGGACAGGTCCCACTGGCCGGGATCAGGCGGGATACGAGACGTGCCCACCTGGAACGTTCGTCGCCGGCAGTGGTCGATGCGCCACCGGTCGTGAAGGGGAGGAACCGAGCATGCCCAGACTTGCGGAGGCCCGGGACGCCGCAGAACCGAGTTCGGCGGAACAGCATGCGCGATACGGCAGGATCATCGATGCTGCTGCGCACCTGGGCGCGATGAAGGATCTCGAGCGCGTCCGGATGCAGGAGGTCGCCGAACTCGCCGGTGTCGCCATCGGGACCCTCTACCGCTACTTTCCGTCCAAGACCCATCTGTTCGTCGCGGTCATGGTGGATCAGATCGATCGGATGGGAATCCACCTCTCCAGGCGATCGCAGTCGTCCTCGTCGCCTGCCGACGTCGTATACGACGCGTTGCTGCAGGCCACCCGGGCGCTCGTGCGCACTCCGTTGCTGGCGAACGCGATGATCCAATCCGCCGCGTCGTCGAACGCCGCCACCATTCCCGACGTGGCGAAGATCGACCAGCACTTCGACAGACTGCTCCTGGCCGCCGCGGGTATCGCGGAACCCACGGTGCGGGACGCGACCGTCGTGCGGTTGGTCGTGGCGCTGTGGTTCGGTCTCGTCCAGTCCGCGCTCAACGGGCGGATATCGATCCCCGAGGTCGAGTCCGATCTGCGCGTCGCGTGCGACCTTCTGCTGGTCGATCTGCCCGCCGGTACGCGCTGACGGGCGATTCCCGAAGGCCACATTCCGCAAGGCCGGTCCCGCTCGGTGGGACCGTGCGGGAAACCGCGATCACCGTCACTAGAATAAATTTCAATAACGTCGAGAGCTGGGAGTAGGCATGAGGAACGTCGTCATCGTGGAGGCCGCGCGGACACCGATCGGTCGTCGTCGCGGACAGCTGGCCGGGGTCCACCCCGCGGTGTTGCTCGGTGCCGCCCAGAAGGCCGTTCTCGACCGCACCGGACTGCCTGCCGACCAGGTCGGTCAGCTCGTCGGGGGCGCCGTGACCCAAGCGGGGGAGCAGTCCAACAACGTGACCCGCCAGGCCTGGCTCCACGCAGGTCTCCCGTACACGACCGCCGCGACCACCATCGACTGCGCATGCAGTTCGTCGCAGCAGGCGGTCCACATGGTGGCCGGACTGATCGCCTCCGGACAGATCGACGCGGGAATCGGATGCGGCGTCGAGGTGATGAGCCGGGTGTTCCTCGGTCAGGCCAACGCACCGGGCACCGGCAACCCCTATCCGGACGACTGGTCGATCGACATGGGTGACCAGTTCACCTCCGCCGAACGGATCGCCCACAAGCGCGGCATCAAGCGTGACGACGTCGACGCCTTGGGGCTCCAGTCGCAGCGGCGCGCCGCGGCCGCGTGGGCCGAAGGCCGGTTCGATCGCGAGATCGTCCCGGTACAGGCGCCGGTGGTGACCAAGGAGGGCGAGCCCACCGGTGAGATCGCGACCGTGACGCGTGACGGAGGTCTCCGCGAAACCACCGCGGAAGGACTCGCCGGCCTCCGGCCGGTCATCGAGAACGGAATCCACACCGCCGGAAACTCCTCCCAGGTCAGCGACGGCGCGGCCGCCGTACTGCTGATGAGTGAGGCCAAGGCGCGCGAGGCCGGTCTGCGGCCACGTGCCCGTATCCTCGCGTCGACGCTCGTCGGTTCGGACCCGTACTACCACCTCGACGGACCCATCGACGCGACCCGAGCCGTGCTCGAGCGCACCGGAATGTCGTTGTCCGACATCGACATCGTCGAGATCAACGAAGCCTTCGCCTCCGTCGTGCTGTCCTGGGCGCAGGTCCACGAGGCGGACATGAGCAAGGTCAACGTCAACGGCGGTGCCATCGCGCTCGGTCATCCCGTCGGTTCCACCGGTTCGCGACTGATCACCAGTGCCCTGCACGAACTCGAACGCTCGGACCGTTCGACTGCACTGGTCACGATGTGTGCGGGTGGCGCGCTGGCCACCGCCACCATCATCGAGCGCATCTGACGCCGGACACCTTCTACCCAAAGGACCCATCATGACTCTGGGATTGAGCGACGAGGACCGCGAACTCCGCGACTCCGTGCGCGGCTGGGCGGCACGACACGCCACACCCGACGTGATCCGCACGGCCGTCGAAGCGAAGACGGAAGCCCGCCCGACGTACTGGAGCTCGTTCGCCGAACTCGGCATGCTGGGATTGCACCTGCCCGAAGAGGTCGGAGGCGCCGGTTTCGGTCTGCTCGAAACAGCAATCGTCGCAGAGGAACTCGGACGGGCCATGGTGCCCGGCCCGTTCCTTCCGACCGTGATCGTGTCCGCGGTCCTCGACGAGGCCGGCCGTCGCAGCGAACTCGATGGGCTCGCGGACGGTTCGCTGTTCGGTGCGGTCGCCCTGCAGCCGGGGGACCTGCGCGTGGAGCGCGACGGCGATTCCGTCACGCTCTCGGGAACCTCCGGTGTCGCCCTCGGCGGCCAGGTCGCGGATGTGTTCCTGCTCGCGGCCGACGACGGTGGTGAGCGGGTCTTCGTCGTCGTGACCCGTGACCGGGTCGAGGTCACGAACCTGCCCAGCTACGACGTGATCCGCCGCAACGCCGAGATCACCGCGAGCGCCCTGACCTTGTCCGACGGGGACGTGCTGAGGTCGGACCCGCATCGGATCGTCGATATCGCCGCGACCTTGTTCGCCGCCGAAGCCGCCGGTCTCGCGGACTGGGCGACCACCACCGCCGCGGACTATGCGCGGGTCCGCAAGCAGTTCGGCCGCGTCATCGGACAGTTCCAGGGTGTCAAGCACACCGTCGCCCGGATGCTCTGCCTCACCGAACAGGCGCGGGTCGTGGCCTGGGACGCCGCGCGAGCGCGGCGCGAGGACGTGCCGGACGACGAGGCGTCGCTGGCCGTGGCGGTCGCCGCGTCCATCGCCCCCGAGGCCGCCTTCCAGGTCACCAAGAACTGCATCCAGGTGCTCGGCGGTATCGGCTACACCTGGGAGCACGACGCCCACCTGTACATGCGCCGCGCCCAGTCGCTCCGAATCCTGCTCGGCTCCACGGCGTCCTGGCGGCGCCGGGTCGCCCACCTCACGCTCGGCGGTGCCCGCCGCGTGCTGAGCGTCGATCTGCCGCCCGAGGCGGAACGGATCCGCGCCGACGTCCGTGCCGAACTCGAGCCGGCGAAGTCGCTGGAGAACGCAGCGCGGAAGGCGTATCTGGCGGAGAAGGGCTACACCGCTCCCCATCTGCCCGAACCGTGGGGCAAGGCCGCCGACGCCGTCACGCAACTCGTCGTCGCCGAGGAACTGCGCGCCGCCGAACTCGAACCGCACGACATGATCATCGGCAACTGGGTGGTGCCGACCCTCATCGCGCACGGCAGTACCGAGCAGATCGAGCGATTCGTCCCGCAGTCGCTGCGCGGGGATCTCGTGTGGTGTCAGCTCTTCTCCGAACCCGGCGCCGGATCCGACCTCGCGGGCCTGTCCACCAAGGCCGTCAAGGTGGACGGCGGATGGAGGCTCGACGGCCAGAAGGTGTGGACGTCGATGGCACGGGTCGCGGATTGGGGCATCTGCCTCGCCCGCACCGACGCGGAAGCGCCCAAACACAAAGGCCTGTCCTACTTCCTGATCGACATCAGGAACACCGAGGGTCTCGACATCCGGCCGCTGCGAGAGATCACCGGCGAAGCCCTGTTCAACGAGGTGTTCCTCGACGGCGTGTTCGTGCCCGACGAGTGCCTCGTCGGCGAGCCCGGGGACGGATGGAAGCTCGCCCGTACCACCCTCGCGAACGAACGCGTCTCCCTCTCGCACGATTCGACTTTCGGTGCCGGCTGCGAGACTCTCATAGCGCTCGCGAACGGTATGCCCGGTGGACCGGACGACGAACAACTCACCGTCCTCGGCAAGGTTCTCGGCGATGCCGCGTCCGGTGGCCTCATGGGTCTGCGTACCGCTCTACGGTCCCTGGCCGGCGCACAGCCGGGTGCCGAGTCCTCCGTCGCCAAGCTCCTCGGCGTCGAGCACCTCCAGCAGGTCTGGGAGACCGCGATGGACTGGGCCGGTACTGCGTCGTTGCTCGACGACCAGGACCGAACTTCGGCGACCCACATGTTCCTCAACGTGCAGTGCATGTCCATCGCCGGTGGGACGACCAACGTCCAGTTGAACATCATCGGTGAGCGGCTTCTCGGCCTGCCCCGCGATCCCGAACCCGGAAAGTGACGCCCATGCCCATCGATACCGATGTCGCGCTCTCCGCTGCGCCCACCGTCCGCGACGCCTCGTGGACCGAACGCGATGTGATCCTCTACCACCTCGGTCTGGGCGCGGGCGTCGACTCGCTCGATCCCGCCGAACTGCGGTGGGTGTACGAGAAGGACCTGCGGGTCCTGCCGACCTTCGCGATGGTCGCCGGTCAGGGCGTCTCTGCCGGTGCGGTGACACCGGCCGGACTGAGCCTGCCGGGAATCGACATCGACCTGCGCAGAATCCTGCACGGTGGTCAGTCCGTCACCGTGCACGCCCCGATCCCGGTCTCCGGCTCCGCGACCATCTCGTCGCGTATCGCCGACGTATGGGACAAGGGCAAGGCCGCGGTGATCGTGCTCGAGCAGTCCGCAGTGGACGCCGACGGAAACCCGTTGTGGACCAGTGCGATGCAGATCTGGGCGCGCGGTGAGGGCGGCTTCGGCGGAGACGCCGGGCCCGATGTGTCGAACGCAGTGCCGGAACGGGACGCCGACAAGACCCTGGCGTCACCTACGAGCACGCAACAGGCACTGGTGTACCGGCTCAGCGCAGACATGAACCCGCTGCACGCCGACCCCGGGTTCGCGAAGGCGGCCGGCTTCGATCGGCCGATCCTGCACGGACTCGCCTCGTACGGTGTCGTGTGCAAGGCCGTCGTCGACGGTGTGCTCGACGGAGACCCGACCCGGGTCCGGTCGTTCTCGGTCCGCTTCGCCGGCACGCTGTACCCCGGGGAGACGATCGAGACGGCAGTCTGGCGCGACGACGACACCCTCACCCTGCTCGCCACCTGTCCCGAGCGCGACGGGCAACCGGTGCTCACCCACGCCACGATGGAGATTCGATGAGAGTCGACCCGGACACCCACCCCGTCGTCGGACACGCGCCCGACGGCACGGTTCTGACCTCGGCACCGCAGGACACCGCCGTCGACCGCGCCACCGCCGCCGCGCGGCGCGTGGTGGACGCGTTGCTGCGCACCGACCGAGGCAACGCGAACCTCGAGCGGGTCGCCGAAGAACTCGACAATATCGCCGAGCACCTCGAGGAACACGCTCCCGAAGTGCAGGAGCGCTTGGTCGACATGTGGCACGGGGAGGGCGTCACCCGGCACGATCCGGTCACCGGGCCGGAGAACGCGCTCGCTCCGCCGCTGGTGCTCGCCGGTCGCGAGGACGGATCGGTGGAAGGCGTCGTCGAACTGACCTTCCCGTACCAGGGGCCGCCCGGGCACGTGCACGGCGGAGTGTCCGCCCTGCTGCTCGACCACACGCTGGGTGTGGCGAACGCCTGGGCCGGGCGCAGCGGCGCCACCGCACAGCTCAACGTGCGGTACCACCGGCCGACCCCGCTGTTCGAGCCGCTGACGATCACCGGTCGTCTGGTCGAGCAGGACGGCCGCAAGATCAACACGGTCGGCGAGATCAGGACCGCGGACGGCACGGTGTGCGTGTCCGTCGAGGCGCTGTTCATCGACAGGACGGTTCCCCGCCCTCGCTGACGGCCTGCACCGCACACGCCGTCGTATCGGAAAGGAACGGCATGGGGAAATTGGACGGGCGGGTGGCGATCGTCACCGGCGCCGGGATGGGAATCGGCCGCGGTGTTGCCGGCGCGCTGGCCCGTGAGGGAGCGAGCGTCGTCGTCGCCGAGGTCGACGAGGATGCAGGCGCGGCCACCGCGCGGTGGCTCACCGGGCATTGGGGCGTGGCCGCACATTTCGTACCCACCGACGTCACCGACCGCGAACAGGTGCACGCCATGGTGGATGCCGCGGTGCGCGAATTCGGGCGTCTCGACATCCTGGTCAACAACGCCTGGCGTTCATTGGGTTTCGCGCGGCTGGAGAACACGCCCGAGGAGAGCATGCAGTCGGGTTTCGACATGGCCGTGATGGCCGCCTTCTGGGCGATGCAGCGCGCATACCCGGAACTCGCCCGGCACGGAACCGGCCGCGTGATCAACATGTGCAGTCTCAACGGTGTCAATGCGCACATGTACTCGGTGTCGTACAACGCCGCGAAAGAGGCACTGCGCAGCATGACACGCACTGCGGCTCGGGAATGGGCACCGAAACAGGTGTGCTGCAACGTGATCTGCCCCGGCGCGCAGAGCGCGGCATACCGACGGGTGGCGGCGGCCGACCCGCAGATGGCCGCCACGCAGGCCGCGGCGAACCCGATGGGCCGCATCGGCGACCCTCTCGACGACATCGGCACGGTCGCAGCCTTTCTCGCGAGCGACGACTCCCGTTATCTCACAGGCAACACGCTGTTCGTCGACGGCGGTAGCCACATCAACGGCGTGCAGTGGGCGCCGAACGTGGACTGAAATCCCAACGGAGGATTCATGATCTCTCGTACTTCCCGGCGTGGGATGGCAGTACTCGCCGCAGCGTCGATGCTCGGCATCACGTCCTGCTCCGAATCCGGCGACGACGCCGAGGAGACTGCCGGGGGACCCGGTTCCCTCGTCACCGAACGCACCCTCACCGGTACGGCGGCGCTTCCCAGCGCGTCGCGAACGCATCTGATCACCTACCTGTCCGATGGTGCCGATCGGCGCCCCACCCTCGTCTCGGGCACGGTCGCGATCCCCGAGGGAGAGGCGCCCGACGGAGGCTGGCCCGTGATCAGCTGGGCGCACGGCACCACTGGGGTCGGTGACGCCTGTGCGCCGTCCGCCGACACCCCCGGTGGTCCGGCCCACTCCTACGTCAGCAGGACGACTGCCATGCTCGACCGGTGGGTCGCAGACGGCTACGCCGTGGTCCAGACCGACTACGAGGGCCTCGGCACACCGGGCGGACATCCCTACATGAACGGAGACAGCGCAGCCGACAGTGTCGTCGACATCGTGCGTGCCGCGCGGCAACTCGACCCGGGTGTCGGCACCCGGTGGGTCGCGATGGGGCACAGTCAGGGCGGGCACGCCGCGCTGTATGCGGCGGCACGTGGCGAGGACCGCGCCCCCGAACTCGAACTGCAGGGTGCGGTCGCCTTCGCCCCCGGCAGTCGCACGAGTGAAACGGCCGAGTACTACGCGACCGCCGGCCCCGCGATCGGTCCGGCGCTCGGGTTCCTGCCGGTGCTGCTGCTCGGAGCGCAGGCGGCGGACCCGAGCATCGATGCCGACGCGATGCTCACCGACGCCTCGCGCCCCTTGCTCGACGCCGCGCGCACCGGGTGCATGGACGACATCCGCGAGGTGGCGAGCACGGTACCGGTGGATCAGGTGTTCGCCCCGGATGCGGACCTCGAGTCGCTCCGTGAGTACTACGCCGGTCAGGAGGTCGAACCGCTCACCCTGGCGGTGCCGACGCTCGTCGTGCAGGGAAGCGACGACGCGCTGGTACTGCGTCCGGTCACCGATCAGGTGACCGCGGCGCTGTGCAGCAACGGAGCCGATCTGACCTATCGGGTGTACGACGGAGCCGATCACCGAGCGGTACTCGAGGAGTCCGTCGAGGACGTGCGGGCGTTCGTCGACGGAGTACGCGCGGGCGAGGCGCAGGACGGCACGTGCGGTTGATGCCGCCGATCAGTTGGTCTTGATGCGTTCGGGGACGGTGTAGACGTTCATCGTGTCGCCGCGGAGGAAGCCCACGAGGGTGAGGTCGGACTCCGCGGCGAGGTCGACGGCCAGCGACGACGGCGCCGAGACCGCCGCGAGCACGGGGATCCCGGCCATGACCGCCTTCTGCACGAGTTCGAACGAGGCGCGTCCGCTCACCATGAGCACGCTGTGCGAGAGCGGAACCCGGTTGTCGGTCAGGGCCCAGCCGATCACCTTGTCGACGGCGTTGTGCCGGCCGACGTCCTCGCGCAGGGCCAGCAGCGCCCCGTCGGGGGTGAACAGTGCGGCCGCGTGCAGACCGCCCGTCGACTCGAAGACCTGCTGGTGCCGACGCAGCGTGTCGGGCAGTTCGGTGAGGGTGTGCGTGCCGATCGAGGTGGTGCCGGCATCCTTCAACGGATAGCGGGTGCGCGTGCGCACCTCGTCGAGCGAGTTCTTCCCGCACACCCCGCACGCGGAGGTCGTCGTGAACGCGCGTCGCCCCGTCCCTTCGGGGACGGTGACGCCGGGCGCGAGGGCGACGTCGAGAACGTTGTAGGTGTTGGCGCCGCTCTCGTCCACCCCGTCGCAGTAGCGGACGGCGGCGATGTCCTCGCGACTGCCGATCATCCCTTCGGCCAGCAGGAATCCGTGGACGAGATCGACGTCGTGCCCGGGGGTGCGCATCGTGATGGTGAGCGACTCACCACCGACCCTGATCTCGAGTGGTTCCTCGACGGCGAGGGTGTCGGGACGTCGCGTCGCCCTGTCCGCAGTGATGCGCAGTACCGGTCGACGTGTCGTGACCCGTCCCATCGTCTACCTCCCAGATGCGTACAGCGGTTCGAGCCGTCGTTCCCACGGAACCCCGGCAGGGCCGGGGTACCCCGGTGGCACAGGTTGTGCACACCGCGGGACGCGGCGTCTCGTCCTCCATACTGCCTGCCCGGACGCAACGGCATCCCTGTCCGGTGAACTGCGGTGGCGTTACACGAAGTTCACCCGCGCCTCGCAGGGACATTACAGAGTGGGTCCACTCTCAGGGGACGGTGATGAATGCGGGTCACCGACTGACGTAGGGGTCGTGACCCCCGGGATCGAACAGGGTGGACTTATATGGAACAGGCACTCGCGGCCGCCGATACCGCCTGGGTTTTGGCGGCGTTCACAGCAGTCGTACTGATGGTTCCGGGCCTGGCGCTGTTCTACAGCGGCATGCTCGGAGTCAAGAGCGCGCTCAACATGATCATGATGGTCTTCGGCGGATTCGCCGTCACGGCCGTCCTGTGGGTGCTGTTCGGTCCGGCCGCCGTGCTCGGTGACAGCGTCGGGGGCCTCGGCCTCATCGGCGATCCCTTCACCGACATCGGTCTGGGGTCGCTGCTCGAGGAGGACCCGGACGGAGGGATGCCCGCCGCACTGACCGCGGCCTTCCACCTCCTCTTCGCGGGCATCACAGTGGCGATCATCGCCGGTGGTGTCGCGGACCGGATGAAGTTCTCGGCGTGGCTGGTGTTCTCGGGCATCTGGGTCGTCCTCGTCTACTTCCCGGTCGCGCACTGGGTCTTCGCCTTCGACGACGAGGAGGCGGGCACGAAGGGCGGATGGATCGCCAACACGCTCGCCGCCCACGACTTCGCCGGCGGCACCGCCGTGCACATGAACTCGGGTGTCGCGGCGCTGGCACTCGCCATCGCACTCGGTCGCCGCCGTGGATTCCCGCACGTGGCCCGTCCCCACAACCTGCCCCTCGTCGTGCTCGGTGGCGGAATCCTGCTGTTCGGCTGGTTCGGCTTCAACGGCGGTTCGGCGGGCGGCGCCAACCACATGGCCGGTGTCGTCGTCCTCAACACGCTCGTCGCTGCGATGGCCGGCCTGCTCGGCTGGCTGATAGTCGAACGCATCAAGGAGAAGCACGCGACGACGCTCGGTGCCATCTCGGGCGTGATCGCCGCACTCGTGGGCATCACGCCCGCAGCGAGCCTCGTGTCCCCGCTCGGCGCCCTGCTGATCGGCGTGGTCTCCGGTGCCGTCGGCTGCTTCGCCGTGAGCTGGAAGTTCCGCATGGGCTACGACGACTCGCTCGACGTCGTCGCCATCCACCTCATGGGCGGCGTCGTGGGCACCACCCTCATCGCCTTCGTCGCGACGGCCGCCGCGCCGGCCGGTGTCGACGGTCTGTTCTTCGGTGGTGGGATCGACTTCCTCGGACGCCAGGTCGTCGCGATGGCCGCGGTCTTCGCCTACTCGTTCGCGGTGACCTTCCTGATCGCGAAGGCGCTCGACAAGATCATGGGCATCCGGGTCGACACCGAGACGGAGATGCGAGGCATCGACGTCCCGGTCCACGGGGAGACGGCCTACGTGATGGATTCGTTCTCACCGACCGGTCCGTCGACGCTGCGCCCCGAGGTGTTCGCCGAGGATCGCGACGTGATCGTGCCCAAGTCCTGATCGACGGGCTTCGTTGATCGAACGGCAGGAGCCCTCACCGCACGCGAGGTGAGGGCTCCGTTGTGTTCACGGTTTCCGGTCGTTCACGGCTGGTGGTTGTCGGGATACGCCGTGACGGCGAGGAACCGGATGGGCAGCTTCAGCAGCTCGTTCGGTCCGTGCAACCCCTCGCCGTCGAGGAGCAGTGCGTCGCCCGGCTGCAGGTGGTACTCGGAATCGCCGTGGCCGTAGAGCATCTCGCCCTCGAGCATGTACAGCAGCTCCGTGCCGGGATGCTGGAAGAGCGGGAAGACGTCGCTCGCGTCGGTGAGGGTCACCAGCACCGGTTCGAGTCTCTTGTGCTGGCCGCGCAGCGCACCGAGCAGTTCGTAGTGATGGCCCACCCGCGTACCACGACCGACGATCTCGGCGCCGTGCCCGTTCTTGGTGAACACCGCGTCGCGGTGCGCGTCCGCGCCCCGGAAGAGCGAGGTGACGGGGACGTCGAGGCCGGCGGCGAGCCGGGCGAGCGTCGACAGGCTGCACGAGGTCTGGGCGTTCTCGATCTTCGAGAGCATCGCCTTGGAGATCCCCACCTTGGCAGCCATGTCGCCGACGGACAGGCCGCTGGCCAAACGCAACGACCGTACCTGGTGGGCGATCGCGCGCTCGAGATCCACACCCGTCGGGGTGCCGCGCGGGACTTCGCGTCCGGAATCGTCGTACAGGACGGGACGATCTGGGCTGGCCATATCGTCAGCGTAGCGTGTGTCCACCGGTGGTGAACGCCGCAATGCGGACACGGCGGCGCCCTCCACGGATCCGGACGACAGGGATCCGGCCGGGTCCGTGGAGGGCACGAGTGCTGAGCGGGTGGGGATCAGCGCATCTCGCCGGCGCCTTCGTAGGGGTTGAGGCTCAGGAGCAGATCACCCTCCTCGAAGCGGGAGAAACGGAAGTCGTCCGGGTTCACGTTCGGAAGGTCGGTCTTCCCGTCGATCAGCAGGTCGGCGACCAGCTTGCCCACGGCGGGGGAGATCTTGAATCCGTGCCCGGAGAATCCCGTCGCCAGGAACAGACCCTCGACCGGTGCCGGACCGATGACGGGGTTGTAGTCCTCGGTGACGTCGTAGGCACCGACGTAAGAACTGGTGATCCGCGGGTCCGGCATGTCGGGAAGGCGGTTGCCGAGCTTCGTGATGTTCTTCTCGATCGTCGAGTCGTCGGCGCGGTTGACGTACTTGTCGGGATCGATGTACTGCGGCGTCTGGTGATCGGAATTGCCCACCAGGAGTTCACCGTTCGGCTCACGGCAGATGTACTGCAGACCCGCCAGATCGGACAGCACCGGCACCTCCGGGGTCGGGACGCCCTGGTCGACGAGAACCAACTGCGCGCGCTGCGCCCGGACGTCGATGTCGACGCCGACCCCGGCGACGAGTGCCGGCGTCCAGGGTCCCGCCGCGACGATGACCTGCTCGGCGTGCACCTCTGACCCGTCGGCGAGGGCGACGCCGTAGACCCGGCCCACGGCGTTCTGCAGCAACGACACCACCGGGGTGCTCTGCCGGATCTTCACGCCCATCCGACGTGCCGTTGCACCGAACGCCATTCCCGCCATGTAGGCCTCGCCGCGACCGCCGAGCGGTTCGTAGGCGAACAGGGCGAAATCGTCGAGGTTCAGGCCCGGCCACAGTTCGGCCATCGTGTCGTGGGAGATGAGTTCGGTGGCGATGCCCAGGCCCTGCATCATCTCGATGTTCGCCTCGAGCGGCTTGACGTTGTTCTCCGCGACACCGACGACGTAACCGCACTGGCGGAATGCCATGTCGTCGCCGAAGATTTCGGTCGCCCTGGTGAAGATGTCGACGCCGTACCAGGACATCGCGGCCAGCGAGGGGGTGCCGTAGTGGCACCGCACGACGCCGCTGGATTTACCGGTCATGCCCGAGCAGAGGGTGTCGCGCTCGAGGACGAGGACGTCGGTCTCGCCGCGGTCGGCGAGGGAGTAGGCGATGGCCAGGCCTTCGAGGCCGCCGCCGACGATCAGAAACTTGGTCGTGTCCGTCACCTGAGGATCCTTTGTTCGGTCGGCCTCCGAATCGGAGGTCGGTGGGGGAGTCGATGTCAGAGGGAGGAAGTGGGTTCGATGCGGACCAGTAGTCCGGTGGCCGACGAGCCTCGTAGGGTGATGGCCTCGCCGCGGATCAGGACACAGTCCCCGGGCGCAGCTCGTTCGGTGCCGGCCTGCACCGAGCCCGATCGCACGTAGAGGGCCGATACACGATCTGCGGCGGTGTCGAACGCCGTGTCGAGCGTGAAGTACCCGACGGCCGCGGTGGCGCCCCCGCGCTCGGTCATGACATTGAATGCACGGGTGGCGCCTCGGGGGACGCAGTGGGGCGCGTCCTCACCGGCGAACGAGTGTGGATGCCACGGATCCAGCGAACGGGGTCCGTGGCCCCAGTCGAGGTCGACGCCGTGCTCACCGATGACGGTGAAGATGCGGTCCCTGCCGGGGAAGGCCGAGAACTCGCTGGGGTCGGAGCCCAGATCGGCCACGCTGAGCCGCCACAGCGGACGGCCGGAGGGGCCGTCGGGTCCGGTCGCGACCTCCTCCGTGATCCCGGCGCCGTTGCGCCAGGGCACCCGCCGCCGCTCACCGGACCGGATCACCTGCGCGGCCACCTAACTGCCCGCCGTCCAGTCCGTCATGATGTCGGCCAGCGCCTGCGCTCCGATGTTGCAATCGTCGGCCTCGGCGAACTCGTGCGGTGAATGCGAGACGCCGGTGGGGTTGCGCACGAACAACATTGCGGTGGGAACCTTCTCCGAGAGGATGCCCGCGTCGTGCCCCGCCTGGGTGGGCAGTACCGGGATGTCCCCGAGATGCGACAGCGCGCGGCGCAACCGTTCGCGCGGTCCGGCCGGGAACTCGACGATCGGGGTGATCGATTCGGCGAAGACGTCGAATCCGATCTCGTCCGGCAGGCAGTGCTTGCGGGCCTCGGCCTCGATCTCGGCGACCAGCGTCGTCAGGGTCTCCTCGTCCGCGGCGCGAGCGTCGAGCCAGGCCTTGATCTCGGAGGGGATCGCGTTGGCCCCGTTGGGCAGCACCTCGAGTTTGCCGAAGGTGGCGACCGCACCGGCCGCCGCGGCACACGAGCGGGCGCTGTGCACCGACGAGGCGTAGGCGAGCATCGGGTCGCGGCGGTCCACCAGGCGCGTGGCGCCGGCGTGGTTCGCCTCACCGGTGAAGGTGAACTGCCATCGGCCGTGCGGCCAGATCGACGACGCGACCGCGACCGGTGCATCGACGAGATCGAGGGCCCGGCCCTGTTCGACGTGAAGTTCGACGTATACCCCGACCCGGTCGACGAGGGTGGGGTCGGCGCCGATGTGCTCGGGCACGCGACCGGCGCGGGTCATGGCCTCGGCCAACGTGATTCCGTCACGATCACGCAGGCCGAGCGCACGCTGCGGAGCGAGCGCCCCGGTGGTGAGCTGACTGCCCACGCACGCCACACCGAAGCGGGCACCCTCCTCGTCGGAGAACGCGGTGATCGCGATCGGCACGGTCGGGACGATGCCGCGCTCACGGACCAGATCGACCGCGGCGAACGCCGAGACCACGCCGAGTGGTCCGTCGAACGCGCCGCCGTCGGGCACCGAGTCCAGGTGCGAACCGGTGACGAAGGCGTCGGTGGGATCGCCTTCCCAGCCGACGGGGAGCCACCACGCCCACAGGTTCCCGTTACGGTCCTCTTCGACGTCCATGCCGCGCTCGGCGGCGCAGCCGCGGAACCACTCGCGGAGAGTGAGATCGGCATCGCTCCAGGCGAATCGGCGATAGCCCCCGGTCATCGGATGTTTACCGACCTCCAGGATCGATGCCCAGAGCGTGTCGAAGGCGGTCATGTGTTGTGTCCTCTCGGGAAGTACGGTGGCAGGCCTGTTGCCACGGTCAGAAGGTGCTGCGGCCGGGGATCCAGTCGGTTCCGGCCAGGGGCACCCGTGCCATCGCGGCGGCTTCCATCGTGACGGCGACGAGGTCCTGCGGTTCGAGATTGCGCAGGTGCGACTTGCCGCACGCCCGGGCGATGGTCTGGGCTTCCATGGTGAGCACGCGCAGGTAGTTCGCGAGGCGACGGCCACCCTCGATCGGATCGAAACGCGCCTGCAGGTCGGGATCCTGCGTGGTGATGCCGGCGGGGTCCTTGCCGTCCTGGAAGTCGTCGTAGAATCCGGCCGCGGAGCCCAGCTTCTCGTACTCCGCCTGGTACTTCGGATCGTTGTCGCCGAGGGCGATCAGCGCGGCCGTGCCGATGGCGACGGCGTCGGCGCCGAGGGCCATCGCCTTGGCGACGTCGGCGCCCGAGCGGATGCCGCCCGAGACGATCAGCTGCACGCCGCCGGGGGTGCGGTGCACACCCATCTCCTGCAGGGCCTGCACGGCCTGGGGGAGCGCGGCGAGGGTGGGGATGCCGACGTGCTCGATGAAGACGTCCTGGGTGGCTGCGGTGCCACCCTGCATCCCGTCGACCACTACGACGTCGGCGCCGGACTTCACGGCGAGCTTGACGTCGTAGTAGGTGCGGGTCGCGCCGACCTTGACGTAGATCGGCTTCTCCCAGCCGGTGATCTCGCGCAGTTCGAGGATCTTGATGGCGAGGTCGTCGGGCCCGGTCCAGTCGGGGTGCCGGCAGGCGCTGCGCTGGTCGATGCCCACCGGCAGGGTGCGCATCCCCGCGACCCGCTCGGTGATCTTCTGCCCGAGGAGCATGCCGCCGCCACCGGGTTTGGCGCCCTGGCCGAGCACGACCTCGATGGCGTCGGCCTTGCGCAGGTCGTCGGGGTTCATGCCGTAGCGCGACGGGAGGTACTGGTAGACGAGGTGCTTGGACTGCCCGCGTTCCTCCGGGGTCATGCCACCGTCACCGGTGGTGGTGGACGTGCCGACCTCGCTGGCGCCACGTCCGAGGGCCTCCTTCGCGCGACCGGACAGCGCACCGAAGCTCATTCCGGCGATCGTGACCGGGATGTCGAGGTGCAGCGGGTACGTCGCGTTGCGGTCGCCGAGGACGACGTCGGTCTCGCACTTCTCGCGGTAGCCCTCGAGCGGGTAACGCGACATGGACGCGCCGAGGAAGAGTAGGTCGTCGAAGTGGGGAACCTTGCGCTTGGCACCCCAGCCGCGGATGTCGTAGATGCCGGTCGCGGCGGCACGCTGGATCTCGTGGATGACGTTGCGGTCGAAGGTGGCCGACTCACGCAGTCCGGGCTGGAAGGTCATGGAAGTCTCCTCGGGGGTCGAGCGGGCGGAAGGACGTCGGGGGCTCTCAGTAGGCCGAAGCGTTGTCGACGTGGAAGTGGTAGAGCTGCCGGGCCGAGCCGTAGCGGGTGAACTCGGCCGGGTCGGCGTCGAAACCGCCCGCGTCGAGCAGTTCCTGCAGTTCGGCGATGTGCTCGGGGCGCATCTCCTTCTTGACGCAGTCCGCACCGAGTGAGGCGACGGTGCCTCGCACGTAGATCCGCACCTCGTACAGCGAATCGCCCAGGGCCTCGCCGGCATCGCCAAGGACGACGAGTCGGCCGGCCTGGCCCATGAAGGCGCTCATGTGCCCGATGTCGCCGCCGACGACGATGTCGATGCCCTTCATCGAGATGCCGCAGCGTGCGGCGGCGTTGCCTTCGATCACCAGCAGCCCGCCGTGGGCGGTGGCGCCTGCGGACTGCGAGGCGTCGCCGGTGACGCGCACGCTGCCCGACATCATGTTCTCGGCGACACCGACGCCGGCGTTGCCGTCGATGGTCACGTGGGCGTGCTGGTTCATCCCGGCGGCGTAGTAACCGACGTGGCCGTCGATGCGGACGTCGATCGGCCGGTTCAGGCCGCAGGCGAGTGCGTGGGCGCCCTGCGGGTTCGCCACCTCGACCGAGGCCGGGGCCTCCGTCGCGTGTAGTGCCGCATTGAGTTCGCGGGTGGTGGTCGTCGCCAGGTCGTAGGTGGCGGTCTGGAGCAGGGTGTCGGTGGTCATGATTGCCTCCGGGGATGAGATCGGGACGGCGGGTTCGGGATTCGCGTGGCCGGTCAGCGTCGCCACACGTAGACCCGGTCCGGTTCGGGTTCGAAGATGCGGGCGTCGGCGATGCCGGGAAGTCCTGCCAGGGCGCGGAATTCCGAGGCCATGGCGACGTAGGCGTCGCACTCGGCGACGATCGCGGGCTTGCAGGCGATCGGATCGCGGACCACGGCGAAGGAATCGGAGGTGGACACCAGCAGGGTGTAGAAACCGTCGAAGCGTTCGCCGAGAAGGCGCAACGCCTTCTCGAGATCTGCGCCCTCCGCCAGGTGCTTGGCCACGAAGCGTGCGCCGACCTCGGTGTCGTTCTCGCTGTCGAACACCACGCCCTCGTCCTCGAGTTCGCGCTTGATCGACAGGTGATTGGAGAACGAGCCGTTGTGGACGAGACACTGGTCCGGGCCGACGGCGAAGGGATGTGATCCGGCTGCGGTGACGGCGGATTCGGTGGCCATGCGGGTGTGGCCCACACCCTGCCATCCGGATGCGGCCGGCAGGCCGAAGTCCTCGGCGAGGACGCGCGGGTCACCGGTGCCCTTGAGGACCGTGACATCGTCACCGAAACCGATGACGGTCGCCGTGGGTGCCAGTGTGCGGACGGTGTCGGCGAGCAGGGTCGCGGGGACGGGGGCGTGCAGCACGGTGGTGGGTGCGAGGTCGAGCGACCCGATGGTCACGCCCAGTGCGTCGCCGACGATCGTAGCGAGGTCCGAGGGTGCGTCGAGTACCGAGACCGACGACTCCCCGGCGGGGGAGAAGACCGGGTTGCCGTAGACGGCGACGCCCGCCGAATCCGGTCCGCGGTCCACCATCTGCCCGAGCATTCCGGTGAGCAGGCTGCCCAGCCGGGGTTCGAGCGAGGTGTCCCGCAGATGAAGTCCGACGATTCCGCACATGGTCGTCTCTCCTGTTCGATGGGGTGGGGAAGTAGGCGAAGATTTCTCAGAAGGCGGTCAGGTAGCTGTCGATCTCCCACGGCGTCACGGTGTTGTGCCAGTGGAAGAACTCCTCGCGCTTGAGGGAGGCGAAGTAGTCGGCGACACTCGCACCCGCTGCGTCGAGGGCGCCGGAGACGACAGGATCGGCCTGGAGGGCGTCCATCGCGTGCAACAGCGTCATCGGCAGGGTCTCCGTGGAACCGCCCGTACCGGGAGCGCCGGGGTCGAGATTGCGCTCGATGCCGTCGAGGCCTGCACCGACGGTCGCGGCGGTAGCGAGATAGGGGTTCGCGGAACCGTCGCCGCCGCGCAGTTCGACGCGGTTGGAATCGGGGACCCGCAGGTAGTGGGTGCGGTCGTTGCTGCCGTAGGTCGCGTAGCGCGGCGACCAGGTGGCGCCGGAGGACGTGCTGGTCGCGCCGGTGCGCTTGTAGGAGTTGACCGTCGGCGCGATGACGCCCTGCAGAGCACAGGCGTGCTCGAGGATGCCGGCGATGAACGAGTAGGCGGTCTTCGACAGGCCCAGGCCGCGCGGGTCCGATGCGTCGGGGAACGCCGAGGCACCGTCGCTCCACAGCGACAGGTGCATGTGCATGCCCGAGCCCGTGCGGTCGGCGAACGGCTTGGGCATGAAGGTCGCGGTCATGCCACGCTGCTCGGCGAGCACGGAGATGAGGTAGCGCAGGGTCACGACCCGGTCGGCGGTGGTCAGGGCGTCGGCGTACTTGAAGTTCTGCTCGAACTGACCGTTGCCGTCCTCGTGGTCGTTGGCGTAGTTGCCCCATCCGAGGGTGTTCATCGCCGACGAGATCGACGTCAGGTGCTCGTACATGCGGGTGACGTCGCGGGCGTCGTAACAGGGCTGACGGGAGGTGTCGAGGGCGTCGGCCGTGCGCAGCGTTCCGTTCTCGTCCTTGTTGACGAGGAAGTACTCGATCTCGGCGCCCACGTTGACCTCGAGGCCGAGTTCGGCGGCCTGTGCCAGCACGGACTTGAGGATCACACGCGGTGCGTACGGCCAGGGCTTGCCTTCGACGTGCGGGTCGCAGTGGACGAGAGCGAGGCCTTCGCGCACGAACGGGATGGGCGTGAACGACGCGGCATCGGGGATGGCGACGAGGTCGGGATCCTTCGGGACCTGGCCCATCGACCCGGCGGCGTAGCCGGCGAACCCGACTCCCTCGGTCCCGAGCTCACCGACGGATTCGACGGGAACGAGTTTGGCGCAGGGTTTTCCGGACAGGGTGGTGAAGACGGCGAGGATGTAGCGGGTGCCGGCGGCGTGGGCGAGTTCGGTCAGGGTGGGGGATCCGGAGGTCTCAGGGGACCGGCCGTTCGCGGACGGGAGGCGCAGCACGGACGTGTCGGTGGCTTCCAGCGTCATAGGGGCTCCTCGGATTCGACTGGTCGGATTCGACCGGGGGTTTCACTTTATGAATCGGTGTCGAATAGAAGGAAACACTGTACCCATGACAGGAGTGTTACGCGAGGGTGAGATTGCCGTGACGGTTCGCCGGAAACAGCCTGCATGCGAACGGAAAACAGCGGCGGGACGGTCTAAGGACCGTCCCGCCGCTGCAGTGTGGTGGAGAGGGTGTTCTACCGAAGCCCGAACGAGTTCCCGATGATGTCCCGCTGGATCTCGTTGGTGCCGCCGTAGATGGTGGCGCCCAGTGCTGCACGTACGTGCTGGGCCATGTCGAACTCTGTGGAGTAGCCGTAGCCACCCATCATCTGCATGCCCTCGAGGGCAGTGTTCTTCGCGACCTCGGTTGCCTTGAGCTTCGCCATCGACGACGCGCGAGCCAACCCCTGTGGGTCGTCGCCGGCATCCGCGCGGTGCGCGACGCTGTAGACCAGCAGGCGGGTGCACTCGATCTCCGTCGCGAGATCGGCGATGCGGTGCTTGATCGCCTGGTACGAGCCGACCCGGTTGCCGAACTGGGTGCGCTCGGAGACGAACGCCAGCACGTCGTCGAAGGCGCGTTCGGCGGTGCCGAGCATCTGCGCGGCGAGGATCAGCCGCTCGGTGGCCAGGCCGGGCATGAGCTGGGCCCAGCCCTGCCCGACCTCACCGACCACCGAGTCGGCGGGCAGCACGCAGTCGGCGAAGTAGAGGTCGTTGACCTCGGTTCCGTTGAGTGTGTCGATGCCCTTGATCGTCAGTCCCGGCGTGTCGGCCGGCACGTGGAACATGGTGAGCCCGTGGTGCTTCTTCTCGCCACGCTCGGTACGGGCGACCAGGAGGATGCTGTCCGCCTGATGGGCGTTGGTGATCCACGTCTTCTGACCGTTGATCATCCAGCCGTCCGCAGTGTGCTCGGCGCGGCAGGTCAGCGCCGCGACGTCGGAACCGGCTTCCGGTTCGGACATCGCGATCGCCAGCGCGGCACCCTCGGCGAGCCGGCCGAGCACCGATCGCTTGAGTTCCTCGCTCGCGAACTTGGTGTAGATCCCGGCGGTGATCAGGGTCGTGCCGTGCCACGGGACCGGGGCGAGACCGCGGTGAAGTTCCTCGAGCAGGACACACAGGTCGACATGGTTGCCGCCGGCCCCGCCGTACTCCTCGGGGACGTTGATGGCGGCCCATCCGAGTTCGGCGATCCGCCGGTTCAGTTCGAGGCTGTGCCCTTCGCGACCGCAGTCGGTGAGCTTGTCGCGCTGTTCACGCGTGCCCACCTCGCGGCGGCAGAATTCGCGGACTGCCGCCCCGAACTCGCGCTGCTCCTCGCTGAGCATCACAGTCATGAGAATCTCCTGGTCGTTCGGATGGGTGGTGCTCAGGCGGGGTCGCCGACGCGGACCCGCAGGTCGCGGGACTGGTCGTCACGATCGTCGCTCGCCGCCCCGGTGGTGAAATGGCTCCGCATGGAGGCCGCGGCGACGAACGAGACGACAGCGGTGCCGACGAGGATCGCGGCGAGCGGCCACCAGTGCTGCGAGCCGTCGGTCGGCACGAGAGCGGCGGCGACGAGCGGGGTCGGAGCCGCCCACGCGACACCGGAGAACGCGCTGCACAGGGCGACGCCGCTGTAGCGGACCTCGGTCGGGAACAGGTTGGCCGTCATGCTCGAGACCACCGCGTAGGTCGTGGCGTGACCGAGCACGAGGGCCGCGGAGAACGCGACGATCATCAGCCCCATGTTGCCGGTGTTGAACAGGGCGAACAGTGGGAATGCGAAGGCGCCGGTGAAGACCACCCCGCCCACGAAGACCGTCCAGGCGGACAACCGGTCGCAGAGGATGCCGACGCCGACCATCGCGAAGAGGTCGATCGTCGCAGCGATGAGCAGGATCATCAGGGTGTCGCTCTTGGTGAACCCGTGAATGTTGGTCGCCATCGTGAGCATGTATGTGGTGATCAGGTAGAACAGCACGATCACGCTGGCCTGCAGGCCGATACCGGCGAGCACGCGGCTCGGCATCGTGCGCAGGACGGTGGCGATCGGGTTCTTCGTGACGGTGCCCGTCTCCTTCACCTCGGTGAATTCACTCGATTCCTCGACGCCGAGCCGGATGACGAGACCGATCAGGACGAGGACGAAGCCGGCGAGGAACGGGATCCGCCATCCCCACGACATCAGCTGGTCGTTGGGCATGCGGGCCACGAAGTACATGACGACCGTGGCGAGCACGAGCGCGAGCGGACTCGCGATCTGGGGTGCGGAGCCGTAGAAGCGTTCGCGGGTCTTCGGCGCGTTCTCGACACTCATGAGGACGGCGCCGCCCCACTCGCCGCCGACTGCGACGCCCTGCAGGAAGCGGAGGGCGGTGAGCATGATCGGTGCCCAGATACCGACCTGATCCCAAGTGGGGAGCAGACCGATGAGGCCGGTGGCGGCTCCCATCACGGTCAGCGTGGTGATCAGCGTCGTGCGGCGCCCGAGGCGGTCCCCGAGATGACCGAAGACGAACGCGCCGACCGGACGGGCCAGGAAGGCGACACCGAGGGTCGCGAAGGACGCGAGGATGCCGACGTTCGACCCCAGTTCGGGGAAGAAGATCGTCGAGAAGACGAGCGTCGCGGCGGTCGCGTAGATGAAGAAGTCGAACCATTCGACGGTGGTGCCCACGAGGCTGGCGAGAAACGCTCGTTTTTGTTGCTTGGTTCCGAAGCTGGAAGCGGCGTGTGCGGTCATCGGAGTCCCTTTCGGCGGGAACTGCTTGTGGGGCGGAGGATTTCCTTGGGGGTAGAACCGGACATCTGGCAGTACGCGATCAGAAGCTCGCGTGACCGCCGGAGAGCACACCCGTCGTATCGATCCGGGCGTCGAAGTCGACCTCGGTGCCGGACGCCTGCGCGCGGACGGTGAGCGTGGCGTCGGGCAGGACGGGGGCTGCGAAGCGGGCGCGGAGTTCGCGGAGTTCCCACGGCTGGGCTCCGGCGGCCTCGGCGACCGTGCGGGCGGCGATACCCAGCGTGCACAGGCCGTGCAGGATGGGGCGCTCGAAACCGTACCCCGAGGAGACCTCCGGGTCGATATGAACGGGGTGTAGATCACCGGTCAGGCGGTACAGGGCAGGAAGATTCGCCGCGATGTATGTGTCCGCCCGGAACGGGGCGTCCTCGAGATCGACCCGAGGCGTGGAGGGGGCACGTTCCCCGCCCCAACCACCCGAGCCGGGCAGGTGGATCGCGTAGGTCGCGGTGAACTGCTCGCACTCGACAGCGATGTCGACGGTCGCAGCGGATCCCTTGTCCCAGACATCGGTGACGTGGGCGCGCATCTCGATCTTGCCCGAGCGGGGGAACGGTGCGTGGACCGTCAACTGCTGCGCGGCATGGAGCGACTTCAAGCGGTCGTAGGCACCGAGCTCCCCGGCCTCCTCGACCGCCCACAGACCGAGACCCAGCCCGAAGGTCGGCAGCACGTGCAGGTCCCGTTCGTAGACCAGCGGCAACTGACCGGGCTGCGCCCCGACGCACAGTGCGTAGAGGATCGCATCGGACTCGTCGTACGACACGACACGGCTACCGAGGTCGTAGCCCTTCAGGGAGGCAACTGCGTTCATGAACTTTCCTTCGGGTGGAGAGAGGGTCAGGAGGCGGGGGTGCCGTGCCGCTCGGAGGCGGCCGCGACGGCGGCGTTCCGATCGGGGCTGTCCATCAATCGGATCCGGGTTCCCTGCCATTCGACGTCGTCGTAACGACCCTCGTCGAGGTGGTGGAGCAGTGAGTGGGTCGCGGCGAGAGCGTCGCGGGGGAGGCCGGAGAGGCGCTCTGCGAGCGTCAGCCCCTGTTCGCGGGGATCTCCGTCGGCCGTGTGGGTGACCAGTTCGCTGCGGAGTGCGTCGTCGGCGTCGAAGCGTTCGGCGAGCACCAGTAACCGGGTGATCGTCGTGCGGGGGAGCACCGCGTGGATCCGGCGGATCGACGCCGGGTTGTAGAGCAGGCCGAGCTCGACCGCCGGGACACGGAACCACGCCTTCGGACCCGCGATCCGGACGTCGCACGAGGTCGCCAGCTCGACGCCGGCGCCAACGCACGCTCCGTCCACGACCGCGACCACCGGCACCGCGCTGCTCCGGATCGCCGAGCACGCGTCCTCGAGGTCCCGGTCGTAGTCGAGATCCGCGGACGTCCCGGTCAGGTCTGCGAAATCCGCACCGGCACAGAACACCCGGTCCGAACTCGTCAGCACCACTGCGCGGACGTCCTCCGGAAGATGGGCGAAGACCTGCCGGATCTCGGTCAGCAGAGCGCGCGAGAGCGCATTCCGTCGTTCCGCGCGGTCGAGTACGACCTCGAGCACGGATCCGTGCCGCCGGCGGTCGAGCCCGGCGCTCACGGTACGGGCTCCGGTTCGCGGGATTCCACGTCTGCCCAGCGCTCGCGCACCGGCGCGTAGTCGAACGCGAGTGCGGCCTCCAGAGACTCGGCGAGGTTCAGCAGATCCGCGTCGCGTCCCTGCGCCGCCACGAGCTGAGCACCGATCGGGAGACCGTCGTGGACGCCGGCCGGCAGCGAGATCGCCGGAGTGGCGGCCACATTGAATGGGGACGTGAACGGGAAGGCGCCCCACAGCCAGTCCACCTTCTCACCGTCGATGGTCTTCGGCCGCTGGTCGTGTGGGAACGCGACCGTTGCCACCGTCGGGGTGAGAATCGCATCGAAGCGATGGAGGAAGGTATCGATGCGCCGGCGGAAGTCGAGCAGTGCCTGGCGGGCCACGGCGACATCCGCACTGCTCAACCGCATCGCTGCGCGCAGGCTCGCCTGCTCGTACGGGGTGAGCAACTCCGGCCGGTCGAGCAGGTGGGCCCGCTCGCGAAGTTCGTCGTCGAGCACGAGGGGGCCGAAGATCTCGTTCCATCCCTGGATCGGGATGTCGGTCTCGACGACCTCGTGCCCGAGATCGGACAGGGTGGCCGCGACCGACTCCAGGGTGCGGACGATCGCCGGATCGACGGGCCGGCCGTCCGGGCGGGGACAGAAGGCGATCCGCCGGTTCGGCGCCGAGGCGCGGGCGAAGCTCGTCTCGGCGAGGACCTCGGTCATGATGCGGGCATCGTCCACCGACCAGGCGAGGGGCCCGGCGGTGACGAAATCCGTCATCGCCCGGAAACCGCGCTCGTCGGCACACAGGCCGGTGGTGGGCTTGTATCCCACGAGACCGCTGAAGGCCGCGGGGATCCGGATGGATCCGCCGCCGTCCGAACCGAGAGCGATCGTCGCGAGGCCGGCGCCGACCGAGGCCGCCGCGCCGCCGCTCGAACCGCCCGGGGTGCGCGTCGGGTCCCACGGATTGCCGGTCTCGGGTCCGAGCAGGTTGTCGCTGGTGGCGGACTGGCAGAACTCGGGCACGCTCGTCTTGCCGGGCATCACCGATCCTGCCGCGCGCAGCCGAGCGACGGCACCGGAATCCGATCGGGCGACGCGCCCACGCTGGGTGAGCGACCCGAGTCCGGTCTCCGTGTCGGCCAGGTGGAAGGCGTCCTTGATGGACACCGGCACCCCGAGCAGGGGTGCACGCTCACCGCGGCGGTAGCGTTCGGCCGCCTCGGCGGCCTGCAACCGTGCCAGATCGGATGTGACGGTCACATATGCGCGCGCCTCCGGATCGAACCGGTCGATCCGGTCGAGGACCTGCTCGGTCACGTCGATCGGGTTCAGGTCGCCGCGCGCGTAGGCGTCGGTGAGCTCCCGGACGGGAAGGTGCAACGGGTTGTCAGCCATGCGGATGCACCCCACCACTGATGCCGTAGACCTCACCGGTGACGTAACCGGCGTCGGGTCCGACGAGGAACGAGACGAGACCGGCGACGTCCTCGGGGCGGCCGACACGACCGACGCGGGAGCGGTTCTCCGCGTAGCCGGAGAAGAACTCGTCCGGGTAGATCTTGCGGAGGAAGTCGTTGTAGATCAGGCCCGGAGTGATGGCGTTGACGCGGATGCCGTGCTTACCGTTCTCGGCGGCGGCGACGCGGGTGAGCGCGAGGACACCGGCCTTGGCGGCGGAGTAGGCGGCGCCGTGCTCGGTGCTGGTCTCGTAGGCGGCGATCGAGCTGATGTTGACGATGGCGCCGGAGTTGTTCTTCTGCATTACCGGAAGCGCGTAGCGCATCGTGTAGAAGGTGCCGTTGAGGTCGACGTCGAGGCAACGCTTCCAGGTCTCCGAGGACATCTCGGCGACCGGCTCGATCTTGCTCCAGCCCGCGTTGTTGACGAGGACGTCGAGACGGCCCTTCTTCGAGGCGATCTCGGACACGACGGCCTCGACCCGGGACTCGTCGGTGACATCGAGTACGTAGTGGTCGAACTCGCGTCCGTGTTCGGCGGCCAGCTTCTCCGCGAGCTCCTGGGTGCGGCGCTCGTGGATGTCGGTGACGACGACATCGAAACCGTCTGCAGCGAGGCGGGTGGCGATCGCGGCGCCGATCCCGGCGCCCGCGGCAGCAGTGACGAGGGCGGTGGGGCGTTCTTGCATCATGGAGCCTTTCGGAAGAGCGGTGTGTCGGAAGTATTCGGTCGCAGTGCTTCTCAGGGGAGAAGGCCGCGGAGGATCTCGATCGACCGTTCCGGCTGATCGACGAGCATCAGGTGCCCGGCGCCGGTGATCTCGTGATAGGTGGCGTGCTCGATCGCGCCGAGGATGATGTCCGCGGCCTTCTTCGGGCAGAAGGTGTCGTGGTCGGCGCCGACGACCGCGACCTCGGTGTCGGGCGCGATGCGGGAGAGCTCGGGCGTCAGCGGCGCGTCGACGAGTGCGGCCATCGCGGTGGATGCGTTGATGTAACCCTGCGCTGCACCGACCGCCTCGAGGCGGAAGTCCGTGACGGCGTCGAGGTCGGAGTCCGGGTTGTGCAGGGCGGCGGCGGTGTCGTCGCGGAGGGCGGAGCGCTGCGCCTCGCCGTCGTCACCGCGGAACAGCTCGATGCGCCCGGCGTAGAAGCCGGCAGCACCGCGGCCGACGACGCTCGAGGTGCCCAGTGCGACGACCTTCGTCACGAGATCGGGGCGCTCGGCCGCGGCCGAGAGGACGACGGTGCCGCCGAGGGAGAAGCCGACGCAGATCGCGGGACCGGTGACCTCCTCGAGGAAGGCGATCAGATCGTCGCGCAGCTGGGCGAGCGTGCCCTCGGGCGAACCGACGGTGGTGCGTCCGTGCCCGCGGAGGTCGTAGGCGTAGGTGGTGACCGGCAGGCCGGCCTCCTGAACGGCGCGCCAGCTGCGGTGATCCTCGGCGAGGCCGTGGATCAGCACGACCGCAGGGCCCTCACCGGCGCGGGTGTAGGTCACGTCGATGTCGCGGAGCGTGACGGTCTGCGTCGTGAGCTCGACGGTGCTGCTGGTCATATCTTCTCCTGACGAGATCAGTTCTCTGAGAACGTTCTTGCGGATCTTCCCGGCGGGGGTCTCCGGCATGCTGGGCAGGACGCGGATCGATTCCGGCCACAGCCGCCGGGGCACGTCGCGCTCCGCGAGCCACCCGACGAGTTCGTCGAGGGTCGGGGCGGTGCCGAGCGGCTGGATCACCGCGCAGATGCGTTCGCCGAGTCGTTCGTCGGGGCTGCCGACGACGGCCACGCGTGCGATCTGCGGGTGTCCGGAGATGGCGTTCTCGATCTCGACGGGGGAGATGTTCACGCCACCGCGGATGATGAGGTCCTTGAGGCGTCCGGTCAGGCGCAGATAGCCGTTGTCGTCGACGATGCCGGTGTCGCCGGTGCGGAACCAGCCGTCGGTCGTGAACGAGTCACGGTAGAGCTGCTCCTGGCCGATGTATCCGAGGAAGAGCGACGGGGTGCGCATGACGATCTCGCCGTCGGTCCCGCGCGGTGCGAGCGTGCCGTCCTCACGGACGACCTCGAGGGTGACACCGGGCATCACCTTGCCGCAGGTGTACGCGACGAGCTCGGTGGAGTCGTCGGGGAGGCTCGAGGTCGCTCCACCCTCGCTCATCGCCCAGATCGCCGCGATACGGGTGTCGGGCATCTGCTCCTGCGCCAGTTCGATGAGGCTCGGGGCGACGGGGGCACCGCCGCACAGGAAGATCCGCATCCCGGCCAGCTTCGGGGTGGTGGAATCCCATGCGGTGTCGACAATGTCCTTGAGGAAAGGAGTTGCGGCGACAGTGATCTCGCAGCCGTGCTGTTCGACGAGTTCGAGGGCGCGGCGCGGGTCCCAGGCGTCCTGGAGGATCAGTGCCGCACCGGTCATCAGCGACATCCGGGCGCCGTGCCAGAAACCCGTGCTGTGGCCGAGCGGAGAGGGCATGAAGATCGGACGCTCACCGGAGACCTCGTAGCGGTCGATGACCATCCGGTTGTAGGCACTCAGACTCGCCTCGGAATGCGCGATCGCCTTCGACTTCCCGGTGGTGCTCGACGAGAACAGGACGTGCACGAGATCGTCCGGGTAGGCGGGGATCGTCGCGTGCGGACCGTCGAAGCTGCGCCAGGTGCGGGTTCCATCCTGGCCGTCGACCAGGAGGATCTGCACCTCACGTCCGAGTTCTGCTGCCAGGACCTCGGATTCGGCGACGAAGTCGCGGCCGCGGTGCGAGCGGGGGAGGACGACGGCCTTCGCGCCGACGAGATTCGCGGTGTAGGCGATGGATCGGGGATCGGTGGTCACCGGCAGGGTCCCGGCGACCATCTCGCCGCGGACCACTCCGAGATAGGCACCCATCCATTCGGTCCAGTTGGGCATGCAGACGATCACCATGTCGCCCCGGCCCAGACCGTGGGCGACGAGTTCGTGCTCGATGTCCGCGGCGAGCTCCCACAGTTCGGCGCGGGTCAGGGAGTGGCCCCGGTCGTCGCGAACGGCGAGGGCGTGGGGGTCGCTGTCGAGGTGCCCGAGGAACAGATCGAGAGGAGTCCGGGCGCCGGCGACGTGGCCGGCCGGCGCTGCGGTGGCGAGTGTGGTTGCACGGGAATTCACAGGGACTCCGTTCGAGGAAACGATGAAGAAGAAGGGCGCTGAGGGTCTGCGCGGTGTTGTTGAGACGATTCTGGGGGAGTAACGTGGCTCACGTCAAGAGAGTGACGTCGCTTTTTTGTTAACTCCGATGACGATCGTGTTGACCGGTTACGATTCCCGCAACGAAAGGAGGGACATGCCGCACCTACCGAACACCACCAAGGGGCGTCGCACCCGGACGAAACTGCTGGAAGCGGCCCGCGCGGTCTTCGCCCGCGACGGCTACGTCGGTGCCACCATGAGTGGTGTGGCGACGGAAGCGGGAATGTCGCTCGGGGGGCTGTACAGGTACTTCGGCGACAAGGAGGATCTGTTCTCTGCGCTGATCGCCGACACGCACGACGACCTGTTCCGTGCCAGTGGGGCAACCGAGCATCGCATCGAGGACGATCCCTACCAGGCGCTGCTCGAAGCGAACACCGGTTATCTGACGCACTACTACGACAACCGCGACATCATGCGCACGCTGGTCGAGGCGGCGAACGTCGATCCGCAGTTCCGGCAGTTCTGGTGGCAGATGCGCAACCGGCACATCGACCGCTTCACCACCGTCCTGCGGGTCAAGTGCGGGATGGACGAGGTCGACGGCGTCGACATCAGGGGCATGGTCGAAGCCGTGGCGTGCATGGTGGAGCAGTCGGCCTATGTCTGGTACGCCCAGGAGGAGATGCAGGCCGTGCCCATGCCTCTCGAACATGCCGCGCAGATCGTGACGCGGATCTGGCACTGCGCGTTCTTCGCTCCGGAGAGCTGACGAATACCTCGTTCGGGCCGTGGACCTCGATGTCCGCGGCCCGAACGTCGTGCCCCGAGAGGAATCGGTTACACGCGTTAACCGAGTGGCAACCCATCGCTGTGTTTCTTCCCATTATCGTCTGTTTCACGTCAGCGATCGGTATCAACCACACCCGGCGTGTCCACGCCGGCCCTCCCGAGGAGTTCTCATGCCCGAGATCGACACCACTGCAACCGCTTTCCTGCCGTTTCGGACTGGCGGAAGGCGCAGGTGATCGCGTGAGCGTCTGTATGGGCACCACCAGCGTCCCGAGGTGGGACGAGGAACGACGCATCGCCGGCGGGGGTCGCTACGTGACCGTCCTGTCCTTCGGTGACGCCGCCCTGGACCGGGCGCGCAGTCTCGTGTCGTCCTTCGGGGGTCGTCGTGTCGACTGGATCCGCCTTCCGGAGGAGTGGGGTGACACCGCCGCACAGATCCTGGAGCGGCAGGCGAGCGCAGCTCGTGTGGGATGGCGCCTCATGCTGGTCGGACCGGAAGCGACAGTGCTCGCGGCACGATCGGCGGCCGTGGCCGCAGGACTCCTCGACGACGAGATCCTTCCCCTCCCCGTGGATTCGGGGACGCGCACCGTCTACTGCGCGCACTGCCATTCGACGCACGTCGCCGACGTCGCGGTCGGACAGTCCAGCACCTGCCCGACCTGCGCCTCGGGACTCGTCGTCCACCACCATGTCTCCCGCCTGCACGCCGCCTATCTCGGCTTCGCCGTCGACGCGGAGGAACGCCCATGACGCTGACATCCGACGTCCCGGTGCGGAACTCGGCCGGCGGAACGGAACTGCAGTTGACGGTCGCGGAGACGATCGCGCTGACGCCCACCGTGCGACACGTCCGCCTCGTGGACCCTGCCGGCCGCACGCTTCCCTCCTTCACGCCCGGTAGCCACATCGTCGTCACCTGCGGCACCGGACCCGGCGGGCGACCGCGTCGCAACTCGTATTCCCTGACCGGTCCCGCTTTCGAACCCGACCATTACGCGATCTCGGTGCGGCTGGAGGAATCCGGTCGCGGCGGATCGCAGTGGGTTCACGACCTCCAGGTCGGTGACCGAGTCCCGGTCGGCACACCGCGCAGCGCGTTCGCTCCGATCCTCACAGCCCGGCACCATCTGCTGGTCGCGGGTGGAATCGGGATCACGCCGATCCTGTCCCATGTCCGCGCGGCTGTGCAGTGGGGTCGATCGTTCGAGGTGCACTACGCCTTCCGCGACGGCGACGGTGCCCACCTCGACGAACTGCATGACCTGTGCGGACCGCGTCTGTACATCTACACGGCGCGCGAGGTCTTCCGGAAGCGGATGGGGCAGGCGCTGCTGGAGCAGCCCATCGGCACCCACCTCTACATGTGCGGTCCGACCGGTCTCGTCGACGACCTCTGTGAACGTGCGGGTCGCGCGGGGTGGCCCGACGCGCGTGTGCACTACGAGCACTTCCGGGTCGGCGACCTCGACCCGGGAGAACCGTTCACCGCACATCTGACCCGCCGCGTCATCGACGTCACCGTCGACTCGGGCGTCAGCCTGCTCGACGCACTCGAAAGTCGTGGCGTCGCAGTGCCCAATCTGTGCAGGCAGGGCGTGTGCGGTGAGTGCCGGCTGCCCGTCATGAGCGGAGGGATCGACCACCGTGATCTGTACCTGAGCGCTGCGGAGAAGGAAGCGGGAGACTGCGTGATGCCGTGCGTCTCCCGAGCGAACGGCCCACGATTGGAGCTGGATCTGTGAGTACGACAATCGATCTCGCCGTCCGCGATGACGACCTCGGGCTTCCCGATCGGATCGCGCGCTTCCCGTTTCCGTTCACTCGTGACACCTATCGCTACAGCACCAACGTCGAACCCGCCGGGAGTCCCGTTGCGACCGCCGCGGGCGGATGGGGCCGGCATCCCGTCGACATCGATGGCCACTATCTCGACGACCTCACCGAACGGGAGCGCATCCTCGGTGCCGACCCGACCCGGTTCCAGTCCCTGCCGCACATGGAGATCGCGCAGTGGGACGCGATGGTCACGCTCATGCGGATGCTCGCCGACGCGTACCCGGAGACCTTCGCACTCGAACGCGACGGTGAGGCGCGACTGTTCGTCAATCGCGCGCTCGGCCTCGAACAGTCCTTCGTCTTCGGTGATCGGTCGACGCTGCCCGACCCACCGCTGCGGTTCATCGGCAGGCACCTCCAGGAGGACGTCGTCCTGCTCGACCAGCGCGAAGGTGCCCTCTGGGGTGATGCCGGCCTGGTCACTTTCGCGGCCGACTGGTCGCTGCGATTCGACGTCGGCATGAGTTTCCGCCAGATCCACGGGCCGGTCCCGCGCGTCCACACCGAAGGAGTGATCCCGCGCGCCGAGCAGTTCCTCATGGGACTGCAGGCGGGACAGTGCTACCGACGCACGAACTGGTCGCTCAGCGTCGACCGGCGACTCGACCAGTCCACCGAGACCTATCCCGAATGGGGCCGCGACCGCCGATTACTCGCCGAGGGACCACTCGAGGACGTGGGACGACGTCTGCACCTCCGCGTCGAGGTCCAGCATCTCGTGCGTCTCGGCGTCTCCGGCGCGATCATGTTCCTCATCCGCACGCATCTGCTGTCGTTCGAGGACATCGCCCGGGTGCCGGAGTGGTCCGGGCGTCTGTACTCGGTTCTCGACGAACTTCCCGACGACATGGCCGATTACAAGGGCATCATGCGTACCCGCGGGCCGGGTCTGCGTTGGCTGCGTACCTACGGCGGCGTCCGATCCTGAACGCAGAACGAGGGGGAGGTTGTGTGCGGAATTTTTGATGGACACGCACACAACCTCCCCGCAGTTCTCGATTCGGCTCGTCGGTAGCCCTCCTGCGTCGGACACCACCTCTACGATGTCGGCCATGGCTGTGCGCAGGATCGACGCAACCGAACGGCGAGCACGACTTGCTGCCAGGCACCGTCTGCACCCGAAGCACCGCGCGTCCGACGCGGTCGATGCGGCGAGGAGCCTGGTGTGCCTGCACGGCACCGACCCGGCGACCGTCTACCTGTCGGCGTGGGCGCGGGTGGGCGACTTCACTGTGGCCGACCTCGACAGGGCGCTCTACGACGACCGCGCCCTGGTCAAGCACACGGCCATGCGACGCACCGTTTTCGTTGTCCCGCGCGACACCCTCTCGGTGGTGCAGGCCGGGGCGAGCGCCCGGGTTGCCGCCGCACAACGGCGCACAGTCGTCAAGGACGTCGTGAAGGCCGGATTGCACGACGACGGCGAGAGCTGGCTCGACGAGGTGAGCCGCCACATCCTCGCCGCTCTGGCCGACGGGCGGGAGGCGACATCGAGCGAGCTCAAGGCCGAGATCCCGCTCCTCGACGGCGCGCTGGAGTTCGGTGCCGGCAAATCCTGGGGTGGGCTGGTCACCTTCGCGCCTCGCGTGCTCACGGTGCTCTCCGCCGAGGGGAAAGTGGTCCGGGCGTCGAACAAGGGGTCGTGGCGGGTCTCGCGCCCCACCTGGACGACCACCGAGTCGTGGCTGGGCTCGGCCATCGACCCCGTCGACGAGGCGACGGGTGTGCGTGAACTCGTGCGGATGTGGCTGCGCGCATTCGGTCCCGGCACCGAGGCGGATCTGAAGTGGTGGCTCGGCTCCACCCTCACCGCCGTCCGCGCCGCCCTCGCCGAACTCGACGTGGTGGAGGTCGATCTCGACGGCCGCACCGGTTACCTGCTGTTCGACGACCTCGAACCGCAGGTCGAGGTCGAACCGTGGGGTGCGCTGCTGCCCGGTCTGGACCCCACGGTCATGGGGTGGACCGAACGCGAGTGGTATCTCGGGCCGTACAAGGAGGCGCTGTTCGACTCCAACGGCAACGCCGGTCCCACCGCCTGGTGGGACGGACGGATCGTCGGCACGTGGTGGCAGACCGACACGGGTGGGGTAAGCCTGCACCTGCTCGAGGACATCGGCGCCGAAGGCACCGCGGTGCTGCGCGAGGAAGCCGCCCGCCTCGACGACTGGCTGGGCGGGGTGCGGGTGATGCCGCGTTTCCCCACACCCCTCGCGAAGGAACTGGCCGCAGAAGGCAGGTCGTCGGGCGGATCTTCGTCGTAGGCTGCGGATATGGCCGTCGAACCGAGAACCGCCACGCGCAGCGACATTCCGGTCTTTGCTCGGGTGATCGCCGAGGCATTCTTCGACGATCCGGTCTTCACGTGGATGTTCCCGGACGAGGAGCACCGGATGCGCCGGATGACCCGATTCTTCGCCGCCGACGCCCGGCATCACATGGTGCCGTTGGAAGCCACCGACATCGCCGAGTCCGGCGGGACGGTCGGAGGTGCGGCGATGTGGGCGCCGCCCGGACGATGGCGCACCGATGTGTGGACCTCGCTCCGTCTCCTACCCGGCCTCTACGCCGCGCTCGGTCGCTACATGAAGCGGGGCGCACAGGTCAACGGAACCCTCGACGCGGCGCATCCGGACGAACCGCACTGGTACCTGTCGACGATCGGCACCTCACCCGCCGCGCGGGGGACCGGCCTCGGCAAAGCCCTCATGAAGGCCGGCCTCGACCGCGCCGACGCCGAACACGCTCCCGCCTACCTCGAATCGAGCAAGGAGTCGAACATTCGCTACTACGAGCGGTTCGGCTTCGAGGTCACCCGCGAGATCGTCATCCCCGGCGGCGGGCCGACGCTGTGGGGGATGTGGCGGCAGTCGCGCTGACGGGTATCGATCCGCGATCGAATTCGTCATTCGCTACAGCGATTGCGGCAGCGGATGACGAATCGGATCGCGGATGCTTCCGCCTTCGGATCAGGCGCCCTGCCAGACCGTGTCGAACGGGGTGTTGGCGGACACACGTCCCTTGATCCCGGCGGTGACGAAATCCTTCGCGCGGGCCGCGGCGTCGGCGACCGACGCGCCCTTCGCGAGTTCGGCGGTGATCGCGGCGGCGAGGGTGCAGCCGGCGCCGGAGACGCGCTCGTTGCCGACCTTCGGTGCCGTCAGGAGGGTGACCTCGGAGCCGTCGAACAGCACGTCCACGGCGTCCTCGCCGTCGAGTTCGACGCCGCCCTTCGCGACGACGTACTGCGGGCCGAGGTCGTGGATGCGACGCGCGGCCTCGATGAGTTGGTCGACCGAGGTGATCTCGTCCATGCCGGACAGCGTGCGCGCCTCGAACAGGTTCGGGGTGACGACCGTGGCGTGGGGGAGCACCTGGGCGCGCAGTGCGTTGTCGGTGTCGAGCGCGGCGCCGGCCTCCTGGCCCTTGCAGATCAGGACCGGGTCGAGCACGACGTGCCGCCAGTCCTGCTTCTCGAGACCCTCGGCGACGACGTCGATCGTGGCGGGCGTGCCCAGCATGCCGATCTTCACCACGTCGAGGTTGTGGGCGGCGGTGGCGGCTTCGATCTGGTCGGCGATCACGTCGGCCGGGACCGGGAAGAAGCGGTGGCCCCAGTCGTTCTTCGGGTCGAACGAGACGATGCACGTCGTGGTGCCTACCCCGTACACACCGAGCTGCTGGAACGTCTTGAGGTCGACCTGCAGACCGGCGCCACCGGTCGCTTCCGAGCCGGCGATGACGTATGCGAGGTCGACCATGTGAGTGCTCCGTTCGGACTGGGAGACGGCGTTTCCACGGGATGTACCCGCCGAACGACCAGGTTACAGACGTACCCGGTGCCACCTGCGGACCGCCCACCCTCGATCCCGATATCGTCCAGGCATGACGGCCTTCGACGAACTCGACGATTACCTGGCGCTTCCCCGTGTCACCTCCCTCACGATGTCTCCGGACGGGAAACGCCTGGTGATCACGCAGTCGATGCTCGACGAGAAAGCCACCTCGTACACCGGCGCGCTGTGGGAGGTGGATCCCGAAGGAACCGTCCCGGCGCGACGACTCACCCACGGCACCACGGGCGAATCGAACCCGACCTTCACCGCGACCGGCGACCTGCTGTTCACCGCCGCGCGGGGCAAGGACGACCCGCCGGTGTCGCTGTGGCGACTGCCCGTGGCGGGCGGCGAGGCCGAGCGCGTCCGGTCCCGCAAGGGTGGATTCGCCTCGGTGTATGCGGCGTCCGAGGCCGACCGGATCGTCCTCGTCGCGTCCGTCCTCGGCCACAGCGAGTCCGACGACGAACGGATCCGGGACGCCCGCAAGGACGGGGCCGTCACCGCAGTGCTGCACACGGGCTATCCGGTGCGCTACTGGGATCACGATCTCGGACCCGACCAGCCGCACCTGCTCGTCCCGGACAAGAGCGGCGACGGGTTCACCGATCTCACGCCGGGTATCCGGGGGTCGCTGCGTGATGCGTCGGTCGACATCGCCGCGGACGGTTCGTTCGCCGCGGCGACGTGGGTGGTCCCCGGTCCGCTCGCCTCGCGGCGCGTCACTCTCGTGCGCGTCGATCTGGGTACCGGACTGCGCACCCCGCTCGTCGACGACGAGACCGGCGACGCGACGCACCCGGTGATCTCACGAGACGGGACGAAGCTCGCCTACCTGCACGAATCGATCAGCGACGCGGAGAACCCGCCGCAGATCACCGTCCGTGTCCTCGACATCGCGACCGGAAGCACGACCGTCGAGGCCCCGGAGTGGGACAGGCGTCCCACTTCCGTCACGTGGTTGCCCGACGGTTCCGGTCTCGTGCTCACCGCCGACGATCACGGTCGCGCGCCGGTGTTCGTGCAGCGACTCGGGTCCGCTCGGCCCGACCGCCTCACCACGGACGCCGCCGCCTACACGGACGTCCGCATCGCGCCCGACGGCAGCAGGGCATACGCGCTGCGGGCCTCCTACGAAGCGCCGCCGCACCCCGTGCGCATCGCCCTCATCGGACCCGATGCGGGCACCGTCACGCCGCTACGTGCTCCCGCTGCGCTTCCGGAGCTACCGGGACGTCTCGAGGAACTGATCTCCGAGGCCGCAGACGGCACACCGGTGCGGGCGTGGTTCGCACTCCCGCACACCGCGTCCGCCGCCGACCCCGCGCCGATGCTGCTGTGGGTGCACGGCGGCCCGCTGAGCAGCTGGAACACGTGGTCGTGGCGCTGGAATCCGTGGCTTCTCGTCGCCCGCGGTTATGCGGTGCTGCTGCCCGATCCCGCACTGTCCACGGGATACGGCGACGACTTCGTCCGGCGCGGCTGGGGCCGGTGGGGGAGCGAACCGTACACCGATCTGATGTCGATCACCGACGCTGCGGTCGCGCGCGAGGACATCGATGAGGAACGGACCGCGGTGATGGGCGGATCCTTCGGTGGATATCTCGCCAACTGGATCGCCGGGCACACCGACCGGTTCCGCGCGATCGTCACCCACGCGGGTCTGTGGGCGCTGGACCAGTTCACCCCGACCACCGATGTGGCCTGGTACTGGCAGCGGGAGTTGACCCCGGAGATGGCGGTCGAGAACTCACCGCACCTGTTCGTCGCCGACATCGTCACGCCCATGCTCGTGATCCACGGCGACAAGGACTATCGCGTCCCGATCGGCGAGGCCCTGCGCCTGTGGTACGAGCTGCTCGACGAGTCGGGGCTGCCCGCGGAGGACGACGGCACCACCGTCCACCGCTTCCTGTACTTCCCGTCCGAGAACCACTGGGTGTTGAAGCCGCAGCACTCGAAGATCTGGTACCGAACCGTCGAGGCGTTCCTGTCCGAGCACGTGCTCGGCCGCCCGCTCGACCTGCCGGACGAGCTGGGCTGACCGAGGACGTCCTCCCGTGTGGTCGACCGTCCGCTATGCGGGTGGTCGCGGCTGGTCGCCGGGCGAGACCGGCGGCCGGGTGAGTTCGTCGGTGGCCGGTGTCGACTCGCTCGCGGAGTCGGAGCCGGCCGACGAGTGCTGACCCGATCCGCCGCGATGGGTGACCTTCTCGGCGAGGCCACCGACCGTCTCCTGGAGGTGGGGTGCCTTCTCCTTCACGACGGTGGCCGCTTCCGTCACCTTGTCCTGAACCGCAGGAATGACCTTTTCCTGTACCGCCGGGTTGTGCCACAGCTCGTTCGAGCGTCCCCGCAATTTGTCGTACGTCTCGCGTCCCGCTCTGGTCCCCGCGACGAATCCCGCGGCTGCACCTGCAGCGAAGATCAATGCCCGCATCATGACGGTGTCCTCCGTCCTGTTCGTTCGGCGTCCGCGCATTCGGCCGCCCGGCACTGCCATACCCGGTCGGAGATAAGGCCACACTCTTCTGTCGCGACCCCTGCCCGGCACTGTCGTGGCCCGTGTCCAGGAGGTTCTCCGCGACGCTTACGATTGACGGGTGACCAGTGCGCCAGAGAACTCCCAGAACCCCGCCGACGCCCTTCCCAAGAGCTGGGACCCCAGCGCCGTCGAAGCGGAGCTCTACCAGCAGTGGGTCGACGCCGGCTACTTCGAGGCCGACCCCACGAGCGACAAGCCCGGGTACTCGATCGTTCTGCCGCCGCCGAACGTCACCGGCAGCCTGCACATGGGTCACGCCCTCGACCACACCCTCATGGACGTGCTCTCCCGCCGTAAGCGGATGCAGGGCTACGAGGTGCTGTGGCTGCCCGGCATGGACCACGCCGGCATCGCCACCCAGACCGTCGTCGAGAAGCAGCTCGCCGCCGACGGCAAGAAGAAGGAGGACCTCGGTCGCGAGGCCTTCATCGAGAAGGTCTGGCAGTGGAAGGCCGAGTCCGGCGGCATGATCCAGGGCCAGATGCGTCGCATCGGCGACGGTGTGGACTGGTCGCGCGACCGCTTCACCATGGACGAGGGCCTGTCCCGCGCCGTGCAGACGATGTTCAAGCGCCTCTACGACGAGGGTCTGATCTACCGCGCCGAGCGTCTGGTCAACTGGTCGCCCGTGCTGCAGACCGCGATCTCCGACATCGAGGTGAAGTTCGAGGAGGTCGAGGGCGAGCTCGTCTCCCTGCGCTACGGCTCCCTGAACGACGACGAGCCGCACGTCGTCGTCGCCACCACCCGTGTGGAGACGATGCTCGGCGACACCGCCGTCGCGGTCCACCCCGAGGACGAGCGCTACAAGAACATCATCGGCACCACGCTCGAGCACCCGATCACCGGGCGGCAGATCCCGATCATCGCCGACGAATACGTCGACCCCGAATTCGGTACGGGCGCAGTGAAGATCACGCCTGCGCACGACCCCAACGACTTCGAGATGGGCCTGCGGCACGACCTGCCGATGCCCACGATCATGGACAAGGCCGGCCGCATCGCCGACTCCGGCACCCGCTTCGACGGCATGGACCGGTTCGAGGCGCGCGTCGCGATCCGCGAGGAACTCGCCGCGCAGGGCCGCGTCGTCGCCGAGAAGCGCCCCTATCTGCACAGCGTCGGCCACTCCGAACGGTCCGGCGAGACCATCGAGCCGCGCCTGTCCATGCAGTGGTGGGTCAAGGTCGACAAGCTCGCCAAGGCCGCCGGCGACGCGGTGCGCAACGGCCACACCGTCATCCATCCCGCGAGCCAGGAACCGCGCTGGTTCGACTGGGTAGACAACATGCACGACTGGTGCATCTCGCGTCAGCTGTGGTGGGGCCACCGCATCCCGATCTGGTACGGCCCGAACGGCGAGGTCGAATGCTTCGGCCCCGACG